>Ga0213859_10000001_pt1 | contig 219627 bp, 323 predicted proteins | sample PICome_2_FD_160133 | JGI IMG/M metagenome (GOLD analysis project Ga0213859, IMG submission 160133) | Coastal seawater microbial communities near Pivers Island, North Carolina, United States - PICO304 | ecosystem: Environmental > Aquatic > Marine > Coastal | place: USA: North Carolina...
TTGTATTACTAGGTAACTATTCCCTACCCTGTCTTCTATCTATAGTTCTCTCCCTCTAGATATCTACCTATAGACTATTTGTCCTTGGTTCTTAGTAGTCTTACTATAGATATCCTTCCTTATAGTTAGTAGTTAGTTATCTCTAGTAAGTTTACTAATTAGTCTCTTGGTAAACTATAGGTTGATAACTTACTTTAGTTAGTATTTGGTAGATATATATATATTAATAATAACTATAGTTAACTTAGTCTTTCTATCTTATGTTAGTTAACTATAATTGTTATTCATTAGTAAAGAGGTGTTTATGGTTAAAGTTGTTATCAGTAGATACTCTAGTTTTAGATTATCTTTTGAAGCTTGTCAGATGCTGCTCTCTAAAGGGTGGAGTCCTGAAAGAATAGATGTTACTTGCCAAGAGTATCCTTATGTTTATGATAATAAGGATATAAATTTCAGAACTCACCCTGATGTTATCTCTGTAGTAGAAACATTAGAAGAAGTGGGACTAGAAGTAGTAGAAGTACCAGATGATGTCAACTGGTACATTGATAGCTGTAATGGTGCTGAAACCATCAGAGAAAAACATAGAACATGGTAGTTTTAAATAAAATGAGAGAAATCAGAGTAAAACAAGAAAATCAGAATGTTATCATTAATGCCTTAATTGAAGCAGGTTTTGATGCCAAGGCTTGTGAAACTCCCTTAGCTGAGTGGGAGTATGAAATAAATAATTTCTCTCACCCCAAAGACTGGACTTTTGATAGTCTAGTTGGGATGGCTGGGGTTAGAACTTCTGCCAGTGGGCATCAAGCCCATAAAGTTATCTCTGCTTTAAAAGAGCAGGGTAACATTGATTGATTCTCAACATAGTAAACTAACACTATCATTGTTGTTTAGTTTACTATGTTGGTAATTAAACCTAATTTATTGGAGGCTAGATATGGCTACTATCAAAGTTACAAGTTGTAATCCCTACAAAGTAGGAGATACCTATAACAAACAACCTATCACTAAAGTAGAATGCCTTGGTAAAATTGAAAATGGAGAAAGAAAATACTTAATAACCACTGCTTCCTCTTCTTTAGAAGAAGCAAAAGAATGGGCATCTCAGCTTTGGGCTGAAATGTTCTCATATCATAAATTTGATATGAATGAATTTATTGCCCAACTAGAAGGGCACTTCACTAATGAAGTTCTCTCTCAAATTAGAGAACTTTATAGTTAATTAACTCCTCTTCAGTCTACTAAATTAGCAATCTTATAAAGAAAACTAACTTAATAGACTATAAAGTAAACCAAGCACAAAGGAAAAACAATGACTATATCTGAAAAAATGATTGATTATTTAATATGGGAAGCTCAAGGGGGCTCAGAAGAAGCCCGCTGTTGGTTAGAAGATTTAGGTGTGTGGGAGCCCTCTCCTGCATTACCTAAATCTTATCACTCTAGACCCTGCCAGTGTGGTAGTGGGCAGGCTTGGGTTAGCTGTTCTGCTAACTCAAGTTACTGTGGGTAGTTATTAGTTTTTCAATTTAGTCTACCCACTGAGAGTGAGTAGACTATGTTGGTAAACTAATACAAGTTTACTGTTTATTAAGGAGATTTAACATGGCTATTATCAACTTATGCCCTCATTCTTTTGATGTTTATAACGAATCTCAGTTTGTTAACTTAGAACAAACTAACCCCACCACCTGGGTAGCTGATGGTATAGAAGGTGAAGCTATTGTATCTATCCCTTCTTCTGGTAGTATAAGAATTGCTACCTCTACTATACCTTCAGTAGACATCAAAGGAATACCTACAGTAATAACAAAATATGGAGAAGCTACTGGTATTCCTCAAAATGTAAATCATGGGGATGTATTAGTGGTTAGTCTACCAGCACAATCTATGGCTAAAGCAGCTAATCATCCTTTAGCATCTCAGATGGGCAGCCCATATAAAGCTGTCAGATTAAGAAGTAATACCTCTACTGTTTTAGGATGTATGGGGTTATCCTTCCAATAATTAATTCTTCATTAAGTCCACTCAGCTCTAGTAAACTAACTATTGTTGGGTGGACTTTGTGAATAACTAATTGAAATAACTTATGACAGGTATCTTATGGGCTGTAATCAAACAGCCTTTACTAATCCAATCTAGATATCCATTAGGTCAACCACACCATATTACTCTACAATATGGAGTTGACCTATCAAACTGGAAACATTTGTTAGATAAAGAATTTACAGTAACCTGTCTATATGAAGCCTGGAATAGTAACATACAAGCTATTGCTGTTAAATTACCTACTGATATACCTTGCGGTAGCAAGCTACCTTGTGCTAACAAACAACCTCATATATCTGTTAGTTGGAAACAAGGTATATCTCCAGTTGAGTCTAACAATATGCTGGCTACTAAGTTTAACTATAAATTGTTAGACTTAAGAGTTAGCTGCAAAATTGAGTTTTTAGAATGGAATTAATTGCCCATTTAGTCTACTAAATTTAAAACAACTTATAATTTAGTAGACTATGTGGTTAATTAATTTTAAGGAGACTGCTATGAGAATCAAACTAAATCAAGAAACTTTCCCTATGTTTCCAGGAACCGACTGGGTAGACCTATTCAACATCTTCTACCTAGAAGATGGAGAAATCAAATATGGCTGGGAATACTTTTCTAACTTACGTTGCTATCAAAGGAAAGAAGGAGAAGGTTATATTCCTGACAAGAAAAAAACAGAAGAAGTATTCCCAAAATTATTAAATTTACTAGCTGAAGAAGCTAGTAAACTAAAACATCTTGACTTTGGATCTAACTCTGACAAGATTGCACAAATCAAATATGTTAGAGCCAAGTATGAATTGGGATTAAAAGAAGCTAAAGAATTAGTAGAAAAAAAAGGAGAAGCTTTACCTCCAACTTTAAAATGTTGGAAACTGCCTGACACTTCATTTCTTTCTAATATTCCTAATGAAACTGAGGATTTAGTCTATGTAGAAAATAAAGGTGTTTACCCTTTATATAATATTCTACAAAACAGACATCTTCACTCTTTCTTAAATTGGCAACCTGAACTGTCAATTGAAGATATAACAGCTACTAAATTCTATGTCTTCTATAATGGAGATATAGATGCAGTAGCTCCACAAGCATCCTACCTTTACTCAAAATATAAAAATATTTTTAAAGTAGAGGATAACTCAGCTCATAAACCAAATGAAGTTGAGTTAATAGGATGTTATCCTAGTTTAGACCTAGCTAAATCACATTATGCTGTATTTCAGCTAGGTCTAGAATTAGGTACAAAAAAAGTAAAAGATAGAATTCTTGAATATACTTTTACTTTACTCTAATCTCTCCTTCTCTTATCCTCTCCCATAAGAGGCTATAATCTAATTGAGGAAACTAAACATGTGGAAATGTCAAGGTTATGCTGCCTCTACTGGGGAATACTATAATCCAGATGGCAGCCCAATTTATGTAGGAGCAGAATATTATCAGCACTCACAAACTGGTGAGTATGCTGACTCCTGGTACTTAGAAACCTATGATAATAAAAGTAGTTAGAAAACCTAATTCCAGATTAGGTGTGCCTGGACAAGAACAACAGTTTAAAAGTTTAGAAGTAGCAACTCAGTTTGCTGCTCAACTAAACAAAGATGACCCATCTGTTAAATCTAATTCTGAATGTAATGGTTCTGTTATAAGAAAGCTAAATGAAGAAGAAAAAGCTTTCTTAAAAAAAGTATATTCTTCTGATTTAGAATTTGAAGATTAATTCTCCATTAAGTCTAATCAACATTAATAGTCTCCCTATTAATAGTTGGCTAGACTTTGTGGGTAATTAAAATAAAAAATCATGGCTAAATTCACAGACAGTCCCATCTTAACAGACCGCTACACCAAAGCTGTTAACTTAGTCTTACAGCTTCACAGTAACCAAATTAGAAAAGGTCATGTTGAGTGTCCTTACATTACTCATCTACTAACAGTTTCTTCTCTAGTTCTTGAGGGTGGGGGTACAGAAGATGAAGCTATTGCAGCTTTATTGCATGACTCTATTGAAGATGTTGATTACTCTTTAGACAGCATCAAACAACAATTTGGAGATAATGTAGCCCAAATTGTAGATGATTTATCTGAAGACAAAAATCATCCCTCTCCAAAAGATAATTACATTAAAAGAATGCAAACAGCAAACTTATCTGTTATTAGAGTAAGCCTTGCTGATAAACTACATAATGCTAGATGTTATGTAATCAACAGTCATCTGATTAACAAAAAAGTAGTTGACTTTTTTGTTAAGCTGTACAAAGTGTACAGTACAAGAAAAAATTTAATGTTGTGTTCTCAAATCAAAGAACTAGACGAACTAGACCATTTAATCAGTGAAATGGAAAAGTTAATTCGTAAGAGAGGATAAAAAGAATTCTGGACACTGCTCAACATACAAAAATTAAAAGATATGAACTTAACTATTGAACAGATAGATAGCTATCACAACTCTGGATGTAACATATACCCAGCTCCTGATGAAACCCTATATGTTATAAAATATTGGAAAGCTTCTAAAAGTTTACCCAATGCAAATAAGTTTAGTAGTATGTCATGTTTTGATGGCTTGGAGACAGCCAAAGAATTGGCTAATTCAACATTTGGAAAAAATAACTGGTCAATCAAACTAGGATTACCTGACTTAGTGTTTACTGTTAGAAATTAATTTAATTTAATAATCACTAATCAAATCTTGATGACTAATCAAGCAAGCCTACTAAGTCTAAAAAACTTTATAGTAGGCTTTCTTTATTTATTATCAAGTAAACACATGACATTAACATTAACAAAACTGATTCCACCTAACTATACTACCCAGTATAGTTACAAACGTCCTAGCTACATGAAATTAGCTAGATTCATTATTGAAGCTAAAAACTTCAGACATTACCAATATGCAAACATAGCCTTTGTTTGCCTTTTAAGATTATCAATTAACTCATCAGTTAGGTTATATTGGCAATCAACCAATAAACAGCTTGCTGACTCTTATAAAGCTGCCTTAAAGTATGCTCACAAAGATTTAATAATAGTAGACAATGGAATATTAAAAGTTAATATGCCAGCTACATTACTAAAACCCAAGTACATGGAGTATACCTACCATAATGCTGAACTCCAAATAGTACCAGCTAAAGATAGATGGTGTCATCCCCCCAGACCTGAAAGATTAATTTTACCAGGTCAAGATAAATACCTAAAAGATAAATTAGCTAGGTTAGTACCAAACTATCAAGAGTTAGCTAATACCTATCTGCAACCTAAACCTTAATCACTTTCTACTAGAAGACTAATTGAAGTCTTCTATATCCAATTAGTTTACTTAGCAAAAGTTAGGTGAACTAATTGGTTATTTAATAGGAGTAAGGTATGTCTGATAAAGACAATGCTAAAAAGAACTTAAAAGCTGTAACTGTAGCTGCTTGTTATGTAATTGGAGGGGCATCTGTTGTTGATGCTGCTATCAATACTACTACCTGGTGCAGCAGCATTAATAGCCAGTGAAGTTGTAAAAAGAAATAAGAACTAATGAAAACTAAAGTAAAAGTAAAAACTATTGTACAACCTATGTACAAAGTTTCCATCAGTTCACCAGCTAGAAATGGCTGGTTTTACTGTACTGCTGACTCTGACACTGCTGCCGTTTTACAAGCTAAACAAACATTCCCTAGTTATAAAATAGGAGAATGTTATGAGTGTACAGATAATTGGGGTATTTGTTGGTCTAACAACTAATAAACTTGCTTAACAAACAAGTATGAGTTGCCTATATTCTGGTAACTCATCCTTCTTTGTCAACTAAGTAAACAAACCTATGGAACCAATCTCATTGTTCTGTTTAATGCTATCTGCATACACTTCTCTGTGTGCAGCTACCTTACCTTCTGAAACTAAAAAATGGAGGCTGTTTTAATGAGTAAAAAAGAATTTATCTACCATCTAGTTTCAGAAGGTTTTGCTTCCCAGTTTGAAGCAGAACAATACAACTACCCTGCTGGTAGTAATGAATGGGTTTACAATAATCCATTCACTAAAATAAAAGCACACACTAATTCAGAAGGTATATGTGTATACCAGTATGAAGTAGATACAGATAGCTGGTATAGTCATCAAATCTTCTGTAATCAAGCAAAGGCAGCCTAATGTACTCAGTTTTAATCAATGAAAATCGTATAAAAGTAATACTAACTGCTAACCTACCAAAAGGTTTTGTAATTAGTGATTACAAACTATACAATACACAACCTATCTCTGCTTCAATAGTAAAGAGTGTATTGTTAGCACATCCCAATCATAAATGGGACTTAAGAGATGTACCACAATCTCTTTAAATTCTTTAGTTGGTACATTATAAATGTTACATTAACAATCTCAATAAAGTTAACTGTAATGTACCAACTTATTTAATCTTTCTATTTAGTAAAAGGTATGTAAACTACTATATTGCTTGTACTAAAATACAAGAATTATATTACATATCTTTTACTATGTAGGTAGATTAAATTTAATTTACCTAGGTATAAGTAAATTTAAGGAGTCAGCTATGTCATCTTTCAATTTCACATTAGAAGAATTACAAGCAGCTTTAGTTAATTTTCCTTCTTCCATTCAAGAGGAAATGTTATTAAACTATGGTTATAGAGATATAGACTCCACAATGGCTTTAGGAAACTTTCTTATCTCTAATGAGTTAGGAGGGTTTAAAGCTACCTGTGAAAAAAATGTATTCAAATATCAAGTATATTTGAATCCTATTAATGTAGAAGAAAACTTATTATTGTACGTTTAATTAATAAAAAACCTAGTTTATATAACTCCTAGTTAGTAAACTAGGTATATTCAACCCCTCCATAGCTTAATGAATAAAACCTAGCTCTTCTAAAGCTATGATTTCAGTTTGATTTTGGATGGGGAGGCTAGGCTGCTGCAAAGTAGTCAGAATGTAGACTCTAGTGTGTTCCCCTCCTTCTTAGTAAGTGATGACCTTAGAGTGTGTGTAAAGGGTAAGTAATCCTATGTCTACTATATGTAGTTATGATCTTACTCTAATGTAAAAGACTCAGGTACTCCTTGAAGTAACTTATGAAAGTAGGCTTCCGACCCTGAGTAAAGTCAACTATTAAACTATAACAATTCTAGATAAAGTTATAGATATAAATGTTGACTACAAAATATAGTGTAGTGCTAACACATCTCTTAATTGAGAAATCTCAGGTTGGATTCCTGATATTTTGTATTGTACAATTAGTAAACTACATGAAACAAACTAAATCAGATTACTCAATTAGTGCAGACCTCATCATCACTACACTACTACCTTTCTTTCTGTTTGCAAAGATAATTGTTCACTTACTAAAATACACAAAATAAGGAGACTTAACTATGTCTGCTTTAACTGCTATTGGTTATTCACCTGAACCTACTGTAATCTCCCTTAATGACTCTGACCTAAGAGTAGAACTAAAGTTTATTGTAGGTAGTAGAATTAAAGTTTGCAGTCTAATTATGGACTTTTGTGAACCTTACAATCTAGCCTTCAATCTATTCTCTGAACCTATGTCTATTGCTAAGTCTGCACACTATCCTAAAGATTTAGCTGTAGAGTTATCAAAGTATCTTACTGCTAACAATGTCAGAATTCAGCCTCCTGATGGAGATGTATGGGGGTTAACTGCATGAACATTTGCAAAGCTATCCAATGCCCTTACTTCAATGCAGGTGGCAATGGTTATGGTTGTCAGAGATATACATTATCTAACCATTGCCACCTTATCCAAAAGTTTCCTAATATTAAGTTCAACCTCAATCAATATGCTTTAAGCAGTAAAGAGAACTTAGACTTAGTTACACTAAAAAAAGCTAATGTGGAATTCTTTACTACTGATGAAGTATATCTAGATAAACTTGAGCATCAGCAAACTCACCCTGATTGGTACTCTGATACAGATTTCAAAGTAAATTCTCTTTAATCAAATTAGAGTAAGGCTTCCCTAGACAAGTAACCTTACTCTAATGTCACCTTAGTAACTTTAGGAGTATAACACATGAAGATTTCTTTTGAGTTTGATACTGAAAAAGATGCTGCTGAATTAAACAAACTACAAAAACTAGTTAATGCTTTGCAGCCTACTTCAACTCAAATAGAGAACAAAAAAAGTGAACTTGTAAGTTTACTAACTCCTACACCTCCTCAACAACTTCAGAAAGTAACCCCTATCAAACAATCTCCTAAAACTGACTATACCTGTGGAGAAACACATTGGATTGAAGGAGTGCAAGTTATCATTCATGCCCCTGTATACGCTGACAAAGGAACTATTGGTAGAAATCCTAATGGATACAGACTCAAAGATTACAAGGGAGTAGTGCACATCATTCCTAACTTAGCTAGATTTCAAAGACAATATAGAGACAAATTACCTAGCTATGTAAACTTAAATAACATGGCAGCAGGTAGAAGCAAAAAAAAATACAATGGCTGGACTTCAGTTCAAAATGAATACTGGCACATTCAACCATATCTTAATCTAGACTTTGATTTACTAGCAGCCTAAGCATCAAAAAACAAATAAAAAAAACTATGTGGACACAAAACAACACAAATGAAGAAGCATTGAACCTACCTTTAGGAAATTATGCAGCAAACTTTGGCTTCTATGTGCAACAAACAGTCAGAGCAAAACAAACTATTGAAGCAGCAAACTTCCTAAAAGAAAACAATATTGAATGTAAAGTGCATTCACAAGCAGAAATCATAGTGTTAGCTGCTAAAAAAGGCTGCTTCAGTCATTGGGCTACCAATGACTTAATTCTCTGTTAAATCAATTCAGCAATATAGTTTAACTGGTAAAACACTCAACTGAGTATGTTAGGTTCAAATCCTAACTATTGCACTTTCTTACGTTAGTAAGATAACTTAACCTTAACCGCACTAAAACAATGGAAAATACACAACAATCTTTCTTATCTCAAATTAAGTCTGAGTTAACTGATCCTCAAGTTCTCATTGACTTACAACTGTTTGCTAAATCTAGCTGGGCTTTGCTCAATGTAATCTCCAAAGTTCTCTACTTAGCATTTGCACAAGTATTTGTATGGGGGCAGCAATTCAGAATTTACTGCTCACCATTCATTGCTAAAGTTACTACAAAAATATACTTAGCAGCTAAACCTATTGATAACCCTGTAGCTCAATTTATTGCATTTACACCAAAAGTTACAGATGTTATCTCTTCAGAAACCTTACCAAAACCTCCACAATTAGATGACAACTCAGTATTCCCTCAAACAGAACTTATCTTCCCTCCCAATGAGTCAATGGAGACACAAAACAAACCAACGTCTCACACTACAAATAATTAATGTAATAAATTCAAATATAGTAGCCTGCTGCCAAGATTCTAATGGCAACCTTGGCTACTTTAATTTTAGTGTAGACTTCTTATTAAACTGGGAGCCTATTAATGTCTGAAGAGCTAGAAACCTTTCATGAGTGTTTGACTCTTGAAGAACTCCAACAAAGAAGAAATGAATTAGCTGCTGCTAGAAAAAATGCTCAATTGCAGAAAGAAAAGTTCAAATCTTCTAAAATAAAACAACCTTTGTGGAAATCTGTATTAGATTTCCTAACAAAGTAAAAGCTTCAGGCTACTAATTGTTAGTAGTCTTTTTAATGTCAACTAATCTTACTGGAGAATAATCACATGGCTATTATCAAATTAGTTTGCACCAGAAACACTGAATCAGCTAATTTAACCTTTGGCAAAGGAACTTTCAATGCCTTGACTGTAACTGGAGAAATCTATGATGCAGAAGGATATCAAGCTTTATATACAAATGACGCAGGTATCCCAGAAAAAGTAGACTTATCTGCTTCATTAATAAAATGCGTTGCTACAGTTAGCTTCAGAACAAAAGATGCAACTAATTTTTCTATCAAAGAACAAGTAGCCAACTACTTTAAAGAATTAGCAGAGAATAATATCTTTGAGATCAAAGTAGGTTTAGTTGTCAAAGGTAAAGTCAGCGCACCTGTAAAAGGAATACACCCTACCTTAAAAATTCCTACTATGACTGTACTAATCAACAACGCCCAACTAATTGAGGTAGAAGAACCTGAATTGCTTGAAATGGCAGAAGACTTAGTTGAGTCAACTGCTGATGCTAGAGAAAATGCAAAAGAAAGAAAAACTACTGGGCTTGCTGCATACCTAGCTAAAGGAGTCAAAAAGTCTGCTGCCACTTTAGGTAAATCTCTATTTGACTCTAGTGCAGCAAACATGGCAGATGAGTTCATTGAAGAACAAAACAAAAAAAAAGTTGGCAAACCTCCAAAAGTAAAACGCTAACTTAACAAAATAGGGAGTCTAATAAACTCCCTTCCCTATTACAACTAAATAACACTTACAACTAAATAGCAATGACAAAAAAATACCAAGCTTACTTAACAGACCTTGCAGAAAGATTAGAAAACTTTAACTTAAAGTTAAATGGAGAAATCTATGAAAACTACAAAAGAAATAATCTATATCTGTATGTACTAATAAGTGAGTTTGCCAACACTGAACATTATACTGATTGTTGTACCTTAGTTAAAAGTCTCAATCATCATGCTGGAAAAAAGCATCAAGCACCTCATACTATTATTGCTGAAGGGTTAAAAAATGAAGTTAACAGAAGACAAAAAAAGCCTATAACGCAAGGAATTAAGTTTCCTAAATGGTTAGAACATAAAAAGAATCTAGATGTACTATGTTTACATTTAGAATACTTACTAGGGGAAGACAACTCTGTTAAACAAAATATATCAGCAGAATATGAAGAAGATGCTTTAAATAAAGCTAAAAAGAGTATAAAAACTGAACTAGAGCATCTTTTTTCCATCAACTACTAACTAAGTTTAGTTCTCTACTTTAAGAGAACTTTGACCAAAAGGGTTACTAACTTTTTTTAGTAACCCTTTTGGTCAATTTTATACTGACTGTAACTATCCACAACTAATGGAGACTACCAACATGACTGGTTTAAACTCTGCTTACTACTCTGCCATTGACTTACAAAAACTACAAATAGTTTACCCTCAAGAGTATGCTATCTACAAAGAATTGGTAAATGAAAATAGTCCAACAGAAATAGAATATGGAGTCATTGATGGATTGTTAAAAAATCCTATTAATGATGCCCTCTGGAACAATGAAAACTACTTATACTACAAAAACTTAGCTGAACAAAAACTAAACAATTTATTAGTTGCAGCGTAAGTTTCCAAGAGAGTAGAGTTGTATCTACTCTCTATTCATTTCTATTAACTATAGGAGTCAAACATGGTAGCTATCAAAGGTCTAGTAAAATCAAATTCATTGTGGAATGAACTGCCTTATGGTTCTGTTAAACTACAAATGTATAGCTTAACTCATGATGGTAAAAACGCACATCACTGTGATTATTCTCTTGATAGTAACTTCATTCAAGAGATTCCCATGTTAGAAATGATTTACTCAACAGAGAATGAAAAATCATTAATAGCCAAATTAATGCCAAATGACCTAATTGAGGTAGAGTGTCATGCAGGGAGTATTAAATATAATCTTAATTACCTGCTACACATCAAAGAAATACCAGAAGGTCAAATCAAATTCTACAACCTTAAAATTTCTGAAAGATTTAACTATGTAAAAGGGATGCAGGAACTACGTTCCACTATATCTTTAGTTAATTACAATCCAGAAAATAGATATAAACATAACTGGGTTAAATCAACTGCTGAGTTCATTGGTAAATTAGTTAAACTTCCTGAAATTCCTAATTCACTAATTCCTGCTGATTTAAATATTACTACTCCAATTAAAACTAATTCAAACCTGGAGTTAGTAAATGTCTAAATTAGGTCAATTAGGATTATCATGTGCAGTAATGCTACCTTTACTAATGTTAACTGGAGCATCTTCAGAGCACAGTAAAAAACAAATTAAAAGTAATCTAGAATTTTGTAAACCTCTACAAACTAACAATAGAGGGTTTGTAAAAGGTATCATTACACAAGTAAGAAGAGATGATTGGAACACTGGAATCTTTTACTCTACTATTTCTAACAATCAATGTGAGTTTACTATCTCACACAAAGACCACTTCATGTTAAGAAAACCTGGTACTAGAGTAAAAGCTCTAATAGAAGTAGAGTCTAAAAGTAGTGGAACTCTATTGTTTGACAAAGTAACAGAAGACTTAACTGTAGTTGACACAACTGGTAATGTGCCAGAAGTCAAAACAGTTCAGTACACAGTACCCAAAAACATTACTGACAAAATGAGAGGTAAAAAATACTTTACTATTCATACCAGAGAAGCAAGTTATGAATTTCCTGAACATGTTATTAAAAAAGTAAAACCCAACATTAAACAAACTTGGTATTACCAAGAAGGGAAATTCAGCAATCCAATTGTAGTTGACGTTGAGTAATTAAACAAAGGATTCCTAATATGGAACTAGTAATTGGTTTAATTGTTGGCTTAGTATTAGGAATCCTTTGTTCACTAATACCTAACTTCAACATAGGGCTTGGGTATCTTATAGTGCCTTTGATACCTGCACCAAGGTTTGCAGTAGGGTTAGTTATAGGAGTTGACATAACAAGCTCCTCCTTAAAACACTTATCCCTATTACATTCCAAACACAGAGAAGATTTAGATGAAAGTATTACTCAAGATACTAACAAAAATGAGTTAATGTATTCATCTATGTTTAGCTATCAATTAGTAAAAGCTGGATGGTTAGCTACTCTAGGTTTTGCTATCTTAACTCAGGGTACTAAAATCCTAGATATTGAGTTAATCAGACAACTATCTGTCTGCATTGGCATAGGTTTGTGGATACTGCTGATCTCTAGTAGTAAACATTGGAAAGTAGCTGCCATAGGTTTCTTTTTCTATGTAGTCTTCAGTTTACTAGTTGTAGAACTACCAATCAAACAACCTGTATTAGTGTTAGCTTCATCTCTCTTTTCTGTAAACCTAATCAATGAATTCAGATACAAACCTGAAAAGATTGAGAATGCTGAGTACCATGATCCTAAAGAATTTAGATTAGAAGGTTTATGGGCTGGCTTAATATCAGGTTTCCTATGGGGACTACCTACTAATGCAGTATGTAGATTGCTGCAAGAAGAAAATGAATCAGCTTCTTGTACTGTATCTAGACATGCTGTAGCTGATGCAGTAGCTAGTTCCACTGGATTAGCTATCTTACTAACATTAGGAGGTAGTAGAACTGCTGCTGCCACTAGTGTAGAAAGCTTTAAAGAAGTGTTTGGTAATGCTGAATGCTTCTGGTTACTAACTACACTAAGTGCTTTTAACTTTATCTTGCTAATATGGTGGCAAGATATTGTTAAACTATATGTTAGTATCCACAACAAAACCCCTCATACAATGATTAGACTTACTGTTCTCTCAACTGTAGTAAGTTTAACTGTGTTATCTCATGGCTGGTTCTTTGTAACTGCCTTAATAGCACTTATGTTGAGAAAGATTACAAATATTGCTGAAGCACCTAGAGAACTATCACTTAGTCCTATAGGTATACTACCTTTAGCAAACTTACTCAAGTTTTAATAACAAATAATCTGGCTAAATAGTAAAGTCAGATTACTTGTTATTTGCTTTAATTTTAGTTTTATAAAAGTTCAGACAGGAACTTTATTTTAGAATTTTTTAACTGTAGACAGGCACTCTAAAATAAGGTTAGTTCTTAAATCCTAGCCAAACAATAAATACCTTTAGCTAAGGGAATCTACCAAATCCATTAACAACGTACCAAACTAAAGGAATCTCAATATGGTATCATCCATTGCATATACACTTCCAGCACAATTCACAGACCGTCCTATTACTGACAAAATACCTAAAAAGTATATGCTCAACTTAATAAGAAACCTTAAGACCCAAGAAGAATTAACTAAAGAAGAAGTATTAAGTATACTTGAACAAGCAGTAGAAGATTATGATGACTCTAATAAAGTTATCTCAATCTTTAGTAAAAAGAAAAATGAAAACAAAAGAGCTTAACTAAGATCATTAAAAATGAAAGTACAGTAATTAAAAGAGAATGCTGTACTTTCATTTTTAATGATTTTTTTCCTGTAAACAGGCATTTTAAATTAAATAATTCCAATTAAAAACAAGTATAATATTACAATTAAAAATACATTAAAACTAGAAAAATCTAATAAAAACTTAAATATAATCTTTCAAAACAGCAGCTATAGTAATAGCCATTTGGTCTGCTCCAGTTGTTGTAGGATGAATACCATCCAAATAATAAGTAGTGTTTGTTGTATCCTGAAGATTAGCATTAGAAATAGATGGGTTAAAATCATTAAAAATAGGAATAAAAAAATAACATCTACTTGAGTATTTTTGCTCTTAAAAATATTAAATTTTTACTAAGTCACTAAACCCTAATTCTGTTATAGCAGTATTCCATAACAGCTTTTCCTCTTCAGTAAACGCATACCCAAATTGAGATAATAAAGCCAATCCACTTGCTAAAGCTGCTTCTACTTTAACTGTAGTAATAGCAGCCAGGATATCTCCTCTAGCTCCTACTAACCCTGGACTATTAGAGGTGAAAGCAGCCAGAGTTAAACGATTAAATATTGGGTGCAAATCACCACCCAGACCTCTATTTTGTAATCCCGCCCAATCAGGTTCAGGAGTAGACAATAGTGGAGTTAAATCAGGTCTATTTCTCAATTCAAAAACTAAGTCTTTGTCAGTAGCCCATTCATCCCATGCTGACTTAATAGCAGTCCTAGTGGATTCGTATTCAATAGAATCCCAGTCAAATATTCCGTTATTCCAAGGTAATTGGTAATAAGTATCTTCAATTTTTATCATTAATTCAATAGTTTCACCTAAAGAATTATAATTAATTTTCAACATAAATTTCAATAAACTTATTTTACTAACCGATAAATAATACTGGCTGAGGATTGAGTTTTCAGATCACTGGGAGAGCCAGTATCAGTAGCAGTAATCATCAAAGTACCACCTACGTCAATGGTAGTGGAAAAAACTACACCAACATGAGTAGATATAGTTATTGGATTACCACTATTCAGTGCTTGACTACTAACAGAAGCAATACTCACATTTGATAAAGTTGCCCTCTTGTTTAAATGATAAGTTACAAAATTATTTGCATCATTTGATGTAATATTATTACTTGCAACACCTACTAAAAATCTTTCTATTAATATTTTAGAACTGTTGAATAAAGTTAAAGGCAATAAAGGTAAACCTATACTTCCAAATGAATGCGTTAAAATATTTCTCCCTATCCAATAAACACCATTCCAAAACCACTCTCCTATAATATCTTTATTTATATCTGTTTCAATCCAAATATCACCTCTTTCTGGGGAACTTGGTATAGTTGATTGAACATACGTTGTAGGAGATATTTGTGAAGATAGTATTTTCCCATTGTTTAAACTAGCAAATTTATTTTTTAATCCCTGCTTAATTAAAGGCAGCCAACCTTGATTAAACGACATTGTAATTAGCTCCTTGTAATTGTAGATAATCTGTAATTTCCAGCACTACCAGCATAAGTATAAGTTTCAGTAATAGATAAACTTAGTGAGACTGATGAGTAAACTATAGTTGATATTCTTTCATCTGCCGTACCAGCGTCTAGATAACTAAATGCTTGTACTAAGTCAGTGGCAAATTGTAGTCTTTGCCAGTTAGTTAAGCCAATGTTAACCAATTGAGTATTACTTGGTTCTGTCTTTTGTTGTAGTTCAGTTAATAGCTCATTTAGTTTGGTGAATATCACGTCATTATCAGAGCTACTCAATCTATTTCTAATTGATGTTTCTAATTCTATCTGTGTCTGCTGATTAGCTGCACTAGCGTCACCTCCACTCTCTCCTCCAGACAAAGAAGCAATTTCTCCATTAGAGTCAACTAATACTACTGGAGAAGCAAATATGACTTCTCCATTAGAGTTAACTATAGGAGCTTGATCTGGAACTTGAGTAGGAACAAGAATCTTATTTACTTGTTTAGGTCTCATACAAAAGTAAGTATATTATTTGCGTTTAATATACTTACTTTTTATTTCTAATTTGTAGGAAACCTTATTCTTTTACTTTCAACTTAGCATGTAGTATTTAAAGTAAGTTATCAGATATCCTATCAAAATAAGCTAAGACTTTCCAGTTGACTTAGTTAAAGTTTGGTTTCCTGAAGATATATGGTTACAGCCAACTTTTAAACAGTAGTATGACACACAAAATTAATATTCAGTATTTTAAGCAGTCAGGTAAGTGGTACACCTCTGCTACTCTAGATATGCTACCTGAAGAATACTTTTTTGTAGAAGGAATAGCTCATGCAAACATGAATGCTATTGGAGATAGAGTTATTGAGTTAACTAAATCACATAAGTTACCTGGATTAGTTGGTTAGAAGAAGGTTATATTTACATAACAGTTAATGATATAGGTTATCCTAGATTGCTGATGCAGTCTCATTTAGAAAGCAAACCTTAAGTACCTTTAGCTATCTGTTTAGCCTTTTTAAAATATAATGGTACTGAAATAGAGGTAAATTTAAATGAGTGAAAGTAGTACACTATTTCTTGCCACTACTGATAAAAATGTTTTTCAAATAACATCAGTAGTAAAAGAAGTATTATCAGATTTAATTAACAAAGAAATAAAAGGTATTACAGTTGACAAAGATAATGCTAGTTTAAATGACATTTTTAATAGAAAAGACAATAGGCTGCCTGAGTTTAAACTAGAACCTTCTGGAGCAGTATACTGTACTTTCATTTACCAAACTGAAGGTAGAAAACTACAGATATGTTTTGATTGTGACTGTGATGGTTCTCATGTGCATAAAGGTAATAAAATAATTTTTTCTTTAGGTTACTGGGGGCAAGCTAAACTCTACTTAACTTTACTAAGAAATAGGTTTGTAAAGCTGGGTTATGTGACCTATTATAGTGCTAATACTAGTGATAATGAAGAGGATTGGGAAAAGAAATGACTTGGTATCATGAGTTAGCTATTGAATGTGCTACTGAAGAAGACGCTATTAAAATAGTAGAGTATTTTAATAAAGTAGTAAAAACTTATACATCTAAACATTCAGTAACTTATCATACAGATTTATTAGGTGAAGGGTATTGGGTTCAAGTAGGTTATCCTTACTTTGAAAATGAATCTAAACTTGATAGCAGTTATCTTTATAAATCTCTACAACAAAGTAGTTTAGAATATAGATTTGCATTAGCTGGTTTAGAAACTTCTGAATTTAGAACTTACAGTGAGTTAACAAAAGAGTTACCTACTATAGAAATACCTGGCTTAGTAATATCTACTAAATTAGCTGTGAGGTTAGACTTAACTAAATGGGAAGACTTTAGTGCTGGCTACATTTGGCAACCTTATAAACACCCACATAATTAAAGGAAAACAATCATGTTTACACAAACTCTAGAATGGTACAGTCCTAAAGAAAACTTACCTCAAAAATATAACAGAGATATTTTGTTTATTGTAGAAACAGAAGAGAACAAGTTAGTTATCCTTACAGGTTACTTTGATCATGAAACTCAAAAATTTATTGAGGAATGCAGTAATTGGGAAATAAATCAAATTAAAACTTGGGCATACTTTTGTCCTTTGCCTAACCTAATATTCCTCACTGAGAATAGCAAATAATAAGTATAAAAGGAGATTGGGGAATTATTCTATTTAATGAGAGTTACTAAATATACAGGTATCTATCCTAACTGGGATCTTAATGGGGATGGTAGATACCCAACTCATAAAGCTATTAAGAAAGCTGAGAGAAGATACTGGAGAAAGCAGTTACTTAAAAAGAAATATAAACTTAGATGTAAAGTAAACTTAGAGTTAGAAGAATGAACATATACACAGTATTTAGAGATAAGTATGCTGAAGATTATTCCCTTCAAGAAATCATAGTTGCAGCTAACTCTAAACTAGAAGCATTAGAAGTAGGAATGAAAGAGTTTAACTTACCAGCAGAAGAGTTAGGGGTATATGACTTAACTCAAGATGCTAGTATACAAGAAGAAGCTACAGTGTTAACTGCTTACAACTGGTAATTAAAAAGGAAACAATCACATGACAACTACACAATCAGTACAAGTATTAGAATTTAAACCTTTCAAGCTAACTTTACTAACGTTATTAAAAATCACACTCACTTATTTAAAGTAGATGTTGATAAAGATACTTTATGGAATACTTACCTCAATAGCTTTCCTAAAGAGTTAAGACAACAGTTTAACTGTAATAGCTGCCGTCAGTTTATCAAAAACTATGGTAATTTAGTAACTATCAAAAACAATACTATCTTTTCTCTATGGAACTTTAATGCAGGAGATAATGTATACCAAAATGTAGTAGATAACTTAGACAGTTTAATTATCAATGCAGCAGTAAAAGATGTATTTGTAAGTAAGTTTGCTAAGTTGGGTACTGATAGTAATATTCAAAGATTAGAAGATAACTCTACTGTAAGATGGCATCATTTCTATTATGAGTTACCTAAACACCTAGTAGATAGAAGCAGTAAGTCTGAAGCTAGTATACAAGGTGAGTTTAGAGATAATAAGAATGTCTTTAGGAGATCGCTCACTGAACTAACTATAGATGCTACTGAAACTGTACTAGAGCTAATTGCACAGAACTCACTGTATAGAGGAGCAGAATTTAAGTCTGTATTAGAACTATTCTTAAAATGTCAGCAAGAATACAGTGCTTTACCAGAAAATCAAAAGGATAACTACTGCTGGGTTAACTCCATTAAGTTGGCTGGTACTGTGTCTAAGATTAGAAACACTTCTATTGGTACTTTACTAATTGATATTAGTGAGGGAGTTGATTTAGATATAGCTGTTACTAAGTTTGAGAAAGTAATGGCTCCTACTAACTATAAGAGACCTACAGCTATTATCTCCAAGAGAATGGTAGAAGAAGCTGAGAAAAAGATTACTGAACTAGGTTTAGCTGATTCAATAGCTAGAAGGTTTGCTACTGCTAATGATCTTACAGTAAACAACATTCTGTGGAAAGCAGGTAGTATTAAAACTAAGTCTGATACTAGTTTAGCTGCTTCACTGTTTAATGAACTGAAGGAAGATGTAGTAGTTAATCCTAAGCAGTTCTCTAAACTAGAATCAGTTAGTATTACTGATTTTATTGAGAAGATTGTACCTAAAGCTAACTCTATTGAATTGTTGTTAGAGAACAAACATGAAGGTAACTTAGTTAGTTTAATTGCTGCAGGTAATATGGATGCTCCCAGCTTATTCAAATGGGATAATGGGTTTAGCTGGTCTTACAACAAAGGTTTAGCTGACTCTATGAAGGAAAGAGTTAAAGCTGCTGGAGGTAAGGTAGATGGTGTATTAAGGTTCTCTATACAGTGGAATGAAAACGGAGAAGATTCCTCAACAGACTTTGATGCTTGGGCTAAAGAAGGAAATATTGAAATAGGTTACTGTACATATAGACACCCTAGAATTGCTTTTACTACAGGGCAACTTGATACAGATAATACTCACCCTGGAAGTAAAATAGCTGTTGAAAATATAACATGGGTTGATATTAACAAAATGACTGAAGGTAAGAAAACCTTTTGGGTAAATAACTTTTCTAGTCATACAAGTAAAGGAGGTTTTAAAGCAGAAATTGAGTATAAAGGTGAAATCTATTCATTTGAATATAACAAACCTTTAAGAGGTAAAGAAAATATAATAGTAGCTGAAATTGAGTTCTCTAAAACTACAGGTATTAAATTTATTAAATCACTTGACTCTACTTCAGCAGTTAGCTCTAAACAACTATGGAACCTTAACACTAACAAGTTCCATAAAGTTAACTTACTATGCTACTCTCCTAACTATTGGGATGGTCAATCTAACATAGGCAACAAGCACTATCTCTTTATGTTAGAAGGGTGTAAATCAACTGAAGCTAGAGGATTCTTTAATGAGTTCCTTAAACAAGAATTAGCCCCAGAAAAGAAAGTGTTTGAAGCTTTAGGTAGTAAGATGAAAGTAGAACCAAGTGATAACCAGTTATCTGGAATAGGATTCTCTTCTACACAGAAAGCTGAGTTTATAGTTAAAGTGACTGGTCAGTTTACTAGAACTTTAAAGGTAGTAATTTAATATGAAAAAAGCATACGACCCTTATCACACTTTAAGTTATGGATATTATGTATGTACAGAATGTGATAGCCATTTTTTTGGAGGAGGAAAAGCCTTGCATAAATCTACTTGCAGACAAAAAGGATATGATTCTTGTGTCTACTATTACGGAGACAAAGAGTTAAAATAATTAACACAGAGTAAATAACTTTCACAGGTTCATACTTTCCTTGAGTAATCTAAAAAGTGTAGTAAAATCTAAAAAAAAACAAGAAGTAAAATTATGTTAGATAAGTTTATTAAGGCAAAACAGCAAGAAAAAGAAGCTCTAGAACTTTAAAGGTGGTAGTTTAATGGGCGCAGGTGGAACAAAACTTAATATACAAATAGAAAAAGAATCAGAATCAAGTAAACTATTAGAAAAACTTTCTCCTCATCAACAAGAAAGATGGGAAGAAAGTGTAGTCAGAATTATTTCAAATCAAAATAAAAAAGAAAACTAAAAACAATGACAGAACAAAACTTATTTGAGCAAGCATCCAGACTAAAGTTACGTTATCAAACCACAAAAGGTTTAGTAAGTACAGAAGACTTATGGGATTTACCTTTAACTTCACTAAATGAAGTGGCTAAGTCTCTCAATAAGCAAGTTAAAGAAGCAGGTGAAGAAAGTTTCATTGAAATTAAGTCCACTGCTAATGAGAAGTTAGAGTTATCTTTTGAGATTGTTAAGTATGTAATCAAAGTTAAGTTGGCTGAACAAAAAGCTGATAAGTTAGCTAAAGAAAATGCTACTAAGAAACAACAGCTACTAGAGTTACTACATCAGAAAAAGAATGAACAATTAAGTCAGCTATCTGTAGATGAAATAGAAAAGATGTTGGCTGATCTGTAATCTAATACTAAGTAAACTATAGACTGTCAGCTATGGCAGTCTATTAATATATAAAAGAGATAATTCACTTGCACAAACTTTATAACCACACTAAAAAAGCTTACTACAAGCAAGGTATTTATAGAGGCTGCATTCAGTTTACTTTTGATAAGTCTAGAAGTAGAGAGTAACAATGTTAAGTCAACAATTAGTTAACCAAATCCAAACTACTGTATTTGGTAATCCTATTAAAGAAACTGTAGGTATCACTTTAACTATAAACAGAGATTGGGAGTCTAATATACTAATAGTAGGTCAAAAACATACTATTAAAGCTATATCCAATCAACTACAAATAGATAAGGATACTAAAACTTCTTTATACATTCAGTCTGAAGATATTGATAGTTTAGTATATATAGCTAAACAACTTAAATTAGAGTTAGAGCAACAAGGTATTGAAGTTAACTATAGTGAAGATGATTATAGGAGATAAGTACATAAAAAATAACTTTAACTAGTTTTAAGTATGGAGATATATCTTCTGAAAATGATTACTATGCTCAAAATAAACAATAGTTATCTCAAATAATAGATTGTTTGTTTGAAAGATATTATGTGATTAATCAAGTAGAAGTAGATTACTACATTAATAATAAGCCTTGTACTTATAATGATAACTGGGATAAGGTTTATTTTAGTTCTGATGATAAGTGGGCTTACTCAATAAAAGTTAAACATATCAAATTTGGAGTTTAGATAACATGAAAAATTTACAAGATATAGTATTAGTTAATGAACATCCTGATAATCTAAACTTTCAGCATAACATTATTAAAACTGCTCAAAAGTATTTCAACTGTGACTACATAAACTTTGAGTTTAAAGAAGATGTGGCTTTCTTTAACTTACCCTTAAGCATACTTAGTATATGTATTGAAACTAGTAAAGATAACAAGAGCTGGGGTTATATAAGTTATGGCAGCTATGTTAGAGAGTTTGAATCAGAAAATAATACATTTGAAGATACTTGTAGAAACATTCATTCTTTTGTTAAAGAACATCTTAAAAGTATTAAAGAAGATTTAATAGGGGTTTAAGTTAAAAATGACTAGAAAAAATACTAAAGGCAAACCTTCTGAAAAGTGGGCTGAACAAGAAGATAAGAAAGATTTAAAAGATATGTGTAAAAATATAAAGCAGCCAAATGGAAACAAATCTTAATCAAGTTTTCTCTACAGAGCTAATAGAAAAGCTAGATGCTAAATCTGCTAAAAGATTATGGAGAGCTTTAGTAGTAACAGATAATGAAAGTAATTACTACACTCAACAAGAGTTTTGGTCTGTTAAGAAAGATGGTACAGAAAGTAAGCATACCTTAAGTGCCCTTACTAAAATAGACAGAAAGAATATTGGTAAAACTAATGAGACTACTGAAGAAGAGCAAGCTATTAAGGAAGCCATAGCTCTCTATAATAAAAAACTAGATGCTGTACTAGATGAAGATAACTTTCTTCCTATGTTAGCTCAAACTTATAATAGTAAAAAGGTTAGTTATCCTGCTTATATAAATCCAAAGTATGATGGTATTAGGTGTGCTGTTAAACCTGATAAAACCTTCTGGACTAGGAAAGGTAAACAAATAGCTCCTAACATAGTAGAACACATAGTAGCAGCCTTACCTGATGTAGACTACATTCTAGATGGAGAACTAATTCTACCTAAAGAATATACCTTTCAAGAAACAGTAAGTGCAGTTAAAAAATATAACTCCAATACAGAGAAGTTAGGTTTGTATGTATATGATGTCTACACTTCAGACAGTTATGAAAACAGATATAGCTATCTACAATCTTTAGACCTGCAAGCACCCCTTTACTTATGTCCTACAGAAGAAGTAGTTAGTGAAGAAGACTTTATTAGTAAATCTTTGTTACTAATAGAAGCTGGCTATGAAGGCTCTATATACAGAAGTAAGTCAGGACTATACAAACCTAATGTTAGGAGTGCTGACTTACTAAAATATAAGATAGCTAAGGATGCTGAGTACATTATTATCAATGTACTAGAAGGTAAAGGTAAGGAGTTAGGCTGTGCTATCTTTGAATGCCAAGCTGGGGATAAAACCTTTACTGTTAGACCTATTGGTACAGAAGAGTACAGGAAACAATTGTGGGCTGATAAAAATAAGTTAGTAGGTCTACCTCTTACTGTTAAGTTTTATGGGTTAACTGATGAGGACCTACCAAGGTTCCCTGTAGGTATTTGTATAAGAGATTATGAATAAACCACTACCTCCACAAGAAGCAGAGCAGCTAATCAAGTTCTATCTAAATCTTTACCCTGATTTAGTTGGCACTCTGAAAGATTACTTTCCTAAACAAGCATCTAGTGAGTTCAATAGAACTATCAAAATACATATTCCTGTGGATAAAAAATCACAACTAGCAGCCAAACTTAGTCAAGAATTTAATTATGTTTCCTGGTGGTTTGAAGAAAGTTATTTAATGATTCCTTATCATAATGCTAGTGAGTGGAATAACTTGACTAAAGATATTAGAAAGTTTGCTAGAGAACTAGGGGTTAAGAAACTTAGTTTCAAAAGAAGTAAAAAGTTATCAATAAACAAAAAAAAGAAAAACTAATGACAGAGCAAACATTACAGACTCTATTTAATAAAGTACAAGAAGCTCACCAAAAGAGGGTAGATAAAGGTTTAGTGTCTCCTATTGAATACAATGAAGCTGCTGCTCTGGAGTTTGTTAACCACACTATTGAAGAAGCAGTTGAGTTGAGAAGAGAGCTGCCCAGGAAAGCATGGAAAGCTCACACTCCTGTAGACAAAGAGAAAGCTTTAGGGGAGGGTGTTGATACTCTAATAATGTTAATCATTACATTAAGTTATCTTGATATAGGTTCTGAAGAGTTATTTGAAGGAGTGTTAACTAAGTTAGGGATTAAAAGAAAAGATTGGATAACTTGATTAATACTTGTTAGTTGAAGTTTGTTATGTTATAATATATCTATTAAGAAGTTATTCTTCTGAGAACAAGAGAGTAGAAGTCAGATAGATTGTCATTAGTTCTATCTCGCTGGAAGACACCATTAACTTACCAAAGTGAAGTGGATAGCAAAGGGAAAGCCCAGAGTTGCAAAGCTTCTTGTCTACCTCTGACCACAGCCTGCATCCTTTATAGGTCTACCTTGAGTAGAGTAATCATATAGAGAGCAATCTTCCTAGCCGGGGCAATATCCAGGAAATCTGTGGGCACTAACCTAAACCCTTTCTAATGAGGAATACCTTACAAGATTCTAGTAATAGAGTTAAAGTAAGCTAGGGCATATCTCAGTTAAGTTTAATTGATTATTCTATAGATAAATCTACTTTTACAATTATCATTAGTTTACTTAATAGAATATGATGTTAAATTTGGCTGAGGGAAATGACAGAATAACTATATCTAAACAAACTTCAACAACAAAGAGAGCTAATTAGTATTCAATTTCCTGACGTATGGGCAGGGTTCAACTTTTGAATATTAGTCGGCTCTCTTTGTTATATAAACAATTTAATATACAACTTAATATGAATACAACTGAATATAATGAACTTAAGAGTATGCTTGATAGCTACTCTTCTTTTTTGTCTGGCAGCTACCCTCATAGGTACATTTGCTATGATATGGAGAACAAGAATAATAAAACTCTAGTTGACTTTCTATATCAAGCAGGCTACTGGAAGTTTGCTCCTAACAGAAGTAAAAAGCTAGTATACTTTCATCAGATAATTAACTTCTTTAACAGGGGTCAGTTCATGCCCGCAGGCTCAGGTGATTTACTTGAATGCCAGCATCTAGACGGTAACACTATGAATAACAAACCATCTAATCTTATTTACATGAGTAAGGCTGACCATGCTCTTTGTACTAAATTTCAGAGAAAGCTTTCCAGAATTAAGCTGAAACAGTTTTACAAGTTAGAAAAGAACATTAGATTAGATGAGAGAACTAAATTCAATCAAAGAGGTAAGCTAATTAGAAACTGGACTAAATGGATCATTGGAGTCATCTGTGTTAGTTGCTCTCTTAGTCATCAATGGGTTAGCTACACTGTACAAAACCTCAAGAAGCTGCCCCCTATAATTGATATAGTAAAGTACATAGAACGCTACTTAAAGAAGATTAACTGGTTGCAAAGCAACCTACCTTCTGAAAGAAAGAAGCTGGGTAGAGGACAGTGAAGAAGCAATGATATTAAACTTATGTGAGAGTTAATTATGCTTAAATTTATAGAAATAGGTGATCAAATAAAATGTCAGCTTGACTATAGTGAAGAAACTCCTGCTACTGACTTTGCACTCTGGGATACTATAATTGATAGATTTCTTGTAATAGGAAATAAGCAAGTCTTTAATTCAGTAGAAGATTTTATAGAGTGCTTTAACTATTATGAAGGCTACCCTCATAATAGGCTGCTAGGTGTTATACCTGATAAGTTCTTTGTAAACCATCCTAGAGATTACTATGAAAGAAAAGATAACCATTAAGAAGTCTAAAACCAACAATGCTAGTATTCAAACTGATGGTTTAATTAAAGAAAGTTAATGCAGCATACAATAACTTATCTAAAATATAAAGTAACCTGTAGTTTTGAATACATTGAGGCTGCCTCTTACAGTAACTACTATTGGATAACTACAAATGAAGTACCCTACCATCCATGCCCTTTAGTAAGTGAAACATTAGAGGGGCTAACAGAGGAAGTTAAGTCAATTATTGATAGGTGAAGTGAACATGAAAATTAAACTAATGGCTGACTATGACTGCTTTCCTCTTTGGTACAATGAACCAGGCAAATGTGGAGATATTAATCCAGAAAGTTTACCCCTAAGTCAGTCTACTAATGATAGATTAGATAAGTGGTCTGACACCTTTGATGGCTTTTTAGATTGGTCTGACCCTGGGAATTCTCCTAAAGTACCTGATGATGTATGGGAAACTTTTAAACAAGAAGGTAAAGAACTCTGGCAACTACTTAAACTAGAGTTAGGTGAAGATTATGAGGTTAGTTATCATGAACTATGACCTTCTTTTACTTAAAACTAAACTCTACATATTTAAGTGCATCACTAAATGGCAGGTGACATGACATTAATAACAGTAGCAGAATTTAATCAACTTACAGCTTCCTTAATTGGGCAACCTCTGAGTCAAGTATCTACAAGCTATGGAGATATTCTAGACTTAGACTTTGGTAAACTAAATCCTTACAAACATCCTAAGTTGGCTAACCTTAAAAAAGGAGATTGGATTCTCTCTGTAGTAATGAGCAACTCTACTGACAATGTAGACAGCTTAGTTGGTAAAATTATAGGAAGTATAAGTTTAAGAGCAGACTTAGAGTTAACTGTAAGGTTTGATAATTTAGTAGAGTTTACTGTGACTCCTGACTATAAAGAAGCTGAAGAATTAGCTTATTGGGAACTATGGCTGCCGACAGAACAATTTATAAAAGCATCAGTCAAAGGATTAGAATTAAAAAGCAATTAAATGATTTGGTATCTAATTAAATACAACCAACAAGGAATGTGGACTGAAGTTAGCACTGAAACATCTTACTCTAGTGCTGATGCAAGAAAAGAACATTTAGAAAACAAATTTAAAGATAACTCTACTATTAAGTATTTAATTGTCAGCAGCCCACAAGGTAAACAATTCTTACCTCAGATTGTAGAGTGTAAGTTAAGTGAATTGAGAAAACAGAAAGAGGTAGCATGATATGGCTTCTCCTAGAAAGAAATGGAAAAAGAAGTATCCTAACATGAAGCTGCCAGACTTCATTAGGGAACAACTTCCTGAAAGAGCTGCTGATATCCCAAAGAAGTCTAACTTCTATGGATTAGAAACTACTTCTTACTTAGCTAAAATGGTTAGCTGCCTTGAACTAAACTACCCTGATGTAGCTGAACTTAAAAATAGATACTGGTATGATTCATTAGAAGAACAGTACAGTAAATTAGGTCAACTAACCTTTGTTACTAATTGGTTTAATAACAAACCTACTCCTGAGATTGGTAAAGCTTATGAAGAAGTAGACTTGAGTAATCTCTACCACATTAGTTTACTTTGTAGCTATACAGAAAGGTATGGAGTTCCTGAGAGTAAATGGTTTAGAAAAGCCTGTATTGATAGAGCTAATGAAAGTTTGTATAGTTTACCTGAAGGAAACTTACTCTTTCATAAACTACTGACTAGAACAGCTAACAAAGGTTGGGGGGAGGAACTAATAACAGTAGAAGGTAGAGTAAAACCAAGTAAACTACCAGCAGGTAACTTTAAAATGTCTAAGATTCAAAATGCTGCTGGTATCTGCGGTAGACCTAGAGAACTTTTTGATGCTGAGTTTAAACATAAAGTTCTTGAACAAGCCCTATTAAAAAAGACTGAACATAAAAGTTTTAACTTTGGCAGCAAAGATATAAAATATGTGTTTAGATGGTTGTCTGATGAAGAGATTATACAGAGTAGATATCAAACTAAATTAAATACTGTGCTGCCTATTTGGAGAAGATTAGTTAATAGAGATTACTAACAATTGAATATTATGAATGAATACTCTAAACAAGAAATTAATAAAAGGCTATTTAACTTAGATTACCAAACTGTAATCTTTATACTAAAACAGGTTAGTATTAAACCTAATGAAACTGTTCCTGTAGAATTAGTAAAAGAGTTAACTAGACTTAGAAAAGAGATTAATAAGTTGGAGCATCCTATTTTTACGGAGGATAACTTACCCGTAATAGAAGCTTACTGGAAGGAATTTAAGTATACTGGTCTAAATAATGTAGATTACATTACTTCCAACTTTTATAAACAAGGCTTTGGAGATAACTTTACTGAGTTAACAGGACATGAAACCACTAACTAAAGAAAACTTACAAGAGTTTATAGATAATTATCCTACAGATTACTCTAACCACTATAGAGATAGATGTTATGTAGATGGTATCAAAGATGTTTTAGCTGACTTAGAAGCTACTTTTTTGTGGGAGAATTCTGATAAAGTAGTAGAATATCTTTACTCTAAAGGAGAATTTAACTAAGTGGCATTAACAATAACTGACTTCTACAATCTACCAACTCTATTTACTATTAGTAAACCTATTGCTTTCTTACTACAAAAAGGCTTCCTTAAAGAGATTACTAATGGTACAGGTACTCCTAACTACCAGACACTAGCTAACTTTGAAACTAAGAAAGTTGATAGTAAAATAGAAATTAGAGTACATAAAGCATTACAAGCTAACCTTAACTCAGTAATGCCTGTTAACCAATGGCTGCAAGCTAGTGTTTGGTACAATCAAACTCCTTGCATGATTATTAGGAACACAGATCCTAACTTATCAGTACCTCAAGATGATTATCCTAAACACTTTGTTACTGATGAGACTGCTCACAAAGCTATGGTTTATTATATATTTAGCTTTATGCAGGAAGACAATATAGTAGACCAATCAGTAAGGAATAAAGGTGTTTGGGATAGAAGATTACTGTATGATGATAGATTGTTAGATGCTCCTCAAAAGTTACATCAACCTCAAGTTTACAATTTACAGTTAGCTACAGAGGTTATTAATTTATAAATGTATAAAGTTTGGGTAAATAGATTGCCAGTTATCTATATTGGAGAAACTTTAACACCCTCTCCAGTAGATAAACCTCATATAGTTAGTGTATCAGAATTAGAACAAATTATCAGACAAGAGAAAGGTAGAAGTGAAGTTACTTTTAGTAAAGTGAATTTATGAATAACTTTATCACTGGATGGATAGATATCTATAAAACATTAGAATTGTGGTTTTATTTAGTAGCTAACAAATACAATTATTTAAATTAGTCTGACTTCTGGGATATGTGTTTCAATGGAGAATCTACATCAACTTACTGGAATTGGTTTCCTGAAGCTAGTGTTACAGAGTTTCTAGCTAATAAGTATGAGTTCTATAATGAGTGGAGCTAAATAATAACATTAAACAAATTAGTAAACTAAAAAAGGCTACATGTTTCAATTCACATTAGATGACTTAAAGAGAACTCTATCTAACCTAACTCCTGGAGATAATAGAGTGTCCATAGGGTTAATATGTCATAAAATAAAATGAATAATATAATTAGAAACTTAAAGTTTAAAATTGAAAAAAATGTGGAAACAATTAAAAATAATGTAGAGTACCAATGGGCTCTAATCTATCTTGCTATTGAAGACTGGTATAACTTAATTGTAGCTGATCCTGAGACCATTCATTCTAAACCTTATACTTATGGTAACTTTTGGAATGGAGCATTAGACTTAGATATTAATGTCTACAATAGATTTCTTGATTAACCTGCTTTCAACATCCTGTTAACAGGTAACACATCAGCAAACTTAGGAATAATCTCTTTATCAAGATACCATTCTGAACCAGCCAACTTAAACTCTTCTCTGATGTCTTCTACTAATTGGTTGACTAAGTAATCTAAAGGAATAAACTCTACCTTAGTCATCTGCTTTAGTAGTCTCTCAGCAGACTTAGTAATAGTAGGAGCAACAAAGTAAAAACGTATAGACTTCTTAGGGTACTTCAGTTTGGCTAATTCAAGATAACCTTTGTCCCCTATAGCTTCTTTAATATGCTCAGTGGTAAGTGAAGTAGGTTTTAGCTCATATACTTTCAACTGTCTACCTTTAACTTCTACTAAGTCAAACCTTCTAGTTCTAGCAGTCTGGTCAGTAAATGAGTTAACTACTATCTGTTCTCTTTTGAAGTGACGGTTAGTGTAAGAAGAAAGAGAGCAGATAGCATCATGAATGGTTTCCTCATTCTGGTATTGTTGCTGGGTTTGCTGTAACTTAGCCTGCCTTCTTTCTTCTAATGAAATTACGTTAGATACAGTAGACTCAATAGCATTAGCTCCTAGAGTTTTAAACTCTTTAGCTTGTTGAGAATAGCCAGCTTGCAAGTAATGATATGCTCCTAACCAGTCTGTAATCCACAATGAGCAAGCTCTATTAAACTGAAAATGGTTAGCTTCAAACCAAGCTTTCTTAAACTTAGCTAACTGCTCACCTTTAATTAACTTAAACTCTCCAGGTAAACTACACTTACCATTAACCATATAGTTCTTAGAGAAGTCTACTGTATTTAATCCTTTAGCTCTAGCTAAATTAGAGACTACAAAGTGAGGTTGCTTACCTAAGAGAACATAGTGGATTTTATAAGTATTTAGCAGACTAATAAACTTATTGAGGATGTCTTGCTGAGTAGGTTTAATAGAGGGTTGGATAATGGATTTTAGTGAAGAGGTAGCCAACATAGAATTTAATATTAATAATTAATTAGTTTAAATATAACATAATAAGAGCTACTGAAGAAGAATTGAATGAGTTATTTAATAAATACTATTCTGATAAAGTCGAAGTGAATTATATAAGGTAGAATGATATGCAATGTAATCTACACTATATAAGAAACAATATTTTAATAGTGGTAAGATTATGTTCCCCTCAACATAAAGGAGACCAACCTTCCTTTTACTGAAGTTACCCTATCAAAAGATAACACAATGACTGAACTAGAAATATTAAGACAACTAAAAGTAGACTTAGAAAACTGTAATGAGATTAGTAATTTAGAAATTTACTATGAAGAAACCATTATTAAAGTTATTAAACATTATATAGGTTACCCTAAAGACCAACCACAAGAAACTAAAACAGGTAAGTGGGTAATACTAGCTGACTGGAAATGCTATATGCAGAATAGAGTAGGAGTTAACTCACATGAGAAGTTTAAAGTTGACCCTTCTAAATCTGTGCAAGTTAGACAGCTACTATTAGATGCAGAGATAAAGATTGCTGAGCTAACTGGTAGTAAAGTAAACTTAAGTTTAACTAAAAGGAGATAACAACATGATCTTTAACCCATCTTTAGAGGTACTAGCACTAGCCATTATGGTTTAAATCATAAGTTTTATAAAGAGGAATATATTAAAAATGAAAACAATTAAAGAAAGAAGACTTGATTTTATAAACACAGAACTAGGTTACTTTATTGAAGACCCTAGCAGGAGAGCCTATAACAAAGAAACTAAAACTTGTATGTATTGGGATAAAACCACAGGTAACAAATGTGTAGTTGGCAGACATATCCCTGAAGATAAATATAGTCAAGTGTCTGAAGGCATGTTAGTTGATACAGAAAAGGATGATGGTGGGTTAGTTATATTTAATTTATTACCTTTAGAATTACAGGAACTAGGAGTAACTTTCCTTGCAAGGTGTCAAGAATTTCATGACTCTGAAGATAATTTTACTGAAACTGGTTTATCTGAAGAAGGAATTAAAGAGTTAGCAATAATAAAGAAAGCTCATTGTGGAGTTAATTAATGGCAACAACAACAGATGAGGCTTTTATAGAAGGATTTACTGCTTACCGCAAAGGGGGTACTTGTCCTTACTCTAGTGGTGAGAAAAGGAGAGCTTGGTTTGATGGATATGAATTTGCTAGAGAGGAAGATAATAAGTAACTCAGAATTTACAAATAGAAACTATTTACTATAAAGCTGCACAATTAATAATAGAAAACTAAATATGATTATTTACTTTGGTGATGAGAAAGAAGATGTAGATTACCCAGAGAGACCACGCTATGAGTAATGAGCTAGATAAGAAGAGAAAAGAAGTTAAAGTTAACTCTATTGAAGAAGCTTTAGAGTTATTAGAACAAGGCAAAGTTAAACAACTTGACTTTGATAAAGAAGGTAATTTAAAGAAAGCATACTCAGAAAGAGTAGACTAAAACTATAGTTAACTAAGATTATTAGTTGATTGTATGAAAAAGAAAAAGTTAAACATTTCCAAAGCTATTAAACGCCCAGGTCAGCTAACTTTAAAAGCTAAAAGAGCTGGGTTAACTATAAACCAGTTTGCTGAGAAACATAAAAAAGATTCAGGTTTAACAGGGCAGCAAAGTAGATTTTATCTAAATACCCTAAAACCTATTATCAAGAGAAATAAAAAGTAAATTACAATAAGAAGGTATATTAACTTACCTTCTTAATTTTTATGCAGAAAGAATACAAACTTTTACTATTGCAAGTTCTCTATCATTACTTACATGAAAAGAAAGGTAAGTTGCCTAAATCAGATAATTTAATAGTTCACTCACATAAAGTAATTAAAGACTACTACAACAAAATAAGAAGTAAAAATAATCCTTATATATCTACTGAAATTCCTATTGAAGATTTATGTGAATTGTTGTTAGAAAAGTTTTTGGAGTAAAGTATGAAAACAGTCTGTGGAATCAAATTAGATAATATTGTATGTTTAATTGAACCGCAACAAATAGTTATTTTAGAAAATGGAAATACACTTGACTTAACTTACAGTTATTTTCTAAAAGTTAAGGAAGAATATAATAGATATGAAGCTATTAAAGAAGCTTTTCAATATGTCTTTGAAAAAAGAGTTGATATTAGAAACTACAATACAAGTTTTGAAGTAAGTTGTAAAGATTTCTGGTGTAAAGTTTGGGATAATGGAGAGTTTGCTTTTAGCACAAATGAAAGTTTTACAGGTCAACTAACTGACTTCAACTTTGACTCTACTTGGAAAGCAGCTTGGATTAGATATGCTCAAGATATTAAAGATGCTTACTTAAATAATATTGTTGATGTTGTTAAAGTTGCTAAAGAAGTATTGAAGTCTAGAGGTTTAGATAAAGAGTGGGCTATAGATAGAGACAAATATCAACCTTATTTCTTTATACAAAAAGGGGCTTACAAACTTTACTATAAAGAAGATGATAAGCTTACTTATGTAGAGTGGTATAGACTTATTAACTCTGATTTAGATAGATATTATTCCAAATTAGAAAACCAACCTAAGTTAACAGTAAAAGACATCATTGAATGTCTAGAAGAAGTTAGTAGTTGTCCTGTTAGTGGAATTAGTAGAGAAAGTTTAGAGAGCTTGAGAATAACTTACAATAAGTTTATTATTGAGTGGATTATTACAAAGGAAGCAGTATCAGTTCATTGTGAAGACAAAGAACATTTTTATCTTAAAAGTTACACTAAACCTACTACATTAGAAGAGTGGAATGATCTTTTTAAAGATAGTTTTAATAGAGCTAAAGTATTTTTTGATATAGCTAATCAAGTTAAACAAAAAGAACCTAGCTTAATTGACTTACTTAAGAAAGCTTTTCCTAGTTATCAGTGGCTTAAGTATAATAACCATATTGAAGGTAAGAATTCTTTACTTATTTTAAGAGTATATACCGAGTATTTTGATAATAAAGAAATCATATCCAAAGGTATGTTTGTATATGAATCTAAAGATAACTTTATAATGAAAGTCTCTGGAGCTACTTTTAATACAGAAAACCTAACTAACTATACTAACTGGGAACAATGGTTAGAAGATTTAATTAAAGCAAAACAAAACCTTGCTGAATTAGAGCAGTCTCCTAATTTAAAAAGAGATGAATCCTTCAAACATTTAACTGAAAAACAATATAAAAAGTGTATTGATGCTCTATTTGGAGGGGAAGATTTAGAAGTAGTAGACCCTTGGGAAGATTAGTAAAAATGACTTTTATTGAATATGGTACTTGGGAAGAGCAAGCTGATTACTGCTACAAAATTATCTACAACTTATCTAAAGTAGATATTATTAAACTACATAAGAATGAAGATGGTAGTAAGTGGATAGATGATTTAAAAGGTAGCAGCTATATTAGCTCTTTCAAGTTTCCTACCTGGGCTGATGCTTATCACCACCTTAAAAGATTTGTAGACTGTAGCACTCTTGAGTTAGGTTTAAAAACTAAGATACAAGAGTTTATTAACAGTCAAAAGTTAGATTACACACATATACTGGACTATACAGAGTAATGGATTTACTAATTGGAATTGTTTTATATCTTTGTTTTCTTAGTGCAATAGACTATTTTCTAAATGGCTGAAGAACTAGCTATTAATTATGGTGACTTTATTAGCTGGCTAGAGAGTCAACCTGATAACAAAACTATTGGAATCACTCACTCATCTAGCCACTCTTTCTTTGTTAGTTATTTAAAAAAGAAGATTCCTAAAGGAGCAATCTATATTTTCTTAGATGTAACTAAAGTCTGCAAAAATAGTAACTGGAAAGAGTATACTAACCCAGACTGGATGATTAAGTTAATTAATAAAACCAATCAACTACATAGAGTAACAGAATGTAATAAGTGGAATGTTGCCAGTTTGGGTAAACAGTTAACTAAACTACAAGTGTTGGATTGTATAAGTAAGTTAAATAGTAAGCCTAAAAAGAAAGTTAAATCAAAGAAGACTGCCTAATGCGTATTATTAATAAAGACATTAACTTGTTAGTAGAAAATGATGTGGTCAATGAGCTAATTTGTAATCATCACCTTACTAGATATTCTACTACTGTACTTCCTAGTTTTATTTATAGAGTTAACCACTTGTTATCTTTATCTAAAAAAGCACTAGATAGTAATACTCTTACTTGGATAATGGGAAGTTGCTGGAATGATTACTATAATTTGGAAGATGCAGACTCTCATGATTTTACATTAAAGATTAGTTGTGAAGCTGACCACTGTAAGGTAGTAGTTAACTATCCTGAAGTATTACCTTTGTTTACTAAAGATGCTGCCTAATGACTCAAGAAGATTTGCAGAATAATATTATTAAAACTGCTGTAGCTAAACTCAAAACACTAGGCTACAGAGATGTAACTGAAGATAATATATTGTCAGATGAATATTATACTCCTCCTCTAAAATGTTTATTAGTAGCCAGCAGAAGAGGCACTAAAGAATATGTTGAAGCTATTGATAATTTACTGGAGTATTTATGAAACTACAATATGGTTTCTGGTTTATCAACTGGTGTCACCTTGTACTTAATGAAGGTAATAGTATTCCTGGTGAAGTTACAGCAAGCAGCCAACTTTGGTTAGAAGTCTGTAGTAAACAAAATGCTAGAGAACCTTATGCTGCTGTACTAAATAGATTTCCTTTTGTAATTGGCTACACTATAGTCTGCTGGCTACACTTACTAGCTTCTCCTATGAAAGATTGGGTAGCTAACTATCTGTATCCTAAAGTTAAGTGGACTGGTAGTTAAACTACATTTGATGTTTGTTATTCTATACAATGGTGGGCTGATGAGTAAAGTAATCCAAATTAGTAAATTCCTCTGCAAGTTTCTTAGACACTCTCCTGAAAAGTTAGGTATTACTTTAGATTCAGCAGGCTGGGTATCTATAGATAACTTACTAATAGCTTGTGAAGATTATGGTTTTCCTATTACTTTAGAAGAGCTACAAGAGACTGTAAGGTTAGATGATAAGCAAAGGTTCAGTATTAAACTTGGTTTCATTAAAGCCAACCAAGGTCATAGTATTTCAGTTGACTTAGAGTTAACTCCAATGCAGCCCCCTGTAGTCTTATATCATGGTACTGCTACTAGGTTTTTAGATAGTATTCTTAGTAATGGGCTGAGTAAACAAAAAAGAACTCACGTACATCTAACTAAGAATATAGAAGTAGCTAAGTCTGTAGGTAGCAGGTATGGTGAGCCTGTAATGTTAATAGTAGATAGCTACTCTATGTATGGGGATGGTTATGACTTCTATCTTAGTGAAAATAATGTTTGGTTGACTGATAATGTACCAAAAGAATATATAAAAGTTTATGCTTAATATTACACATATCTCTGTTGAAGACATAAAGAAATCTTTATCTAATTACAAGGATACAGATAAATTATATCTTTATAAAACAGAGCCTCTAACTTTTATTAAAGAACCTTACATTAAACAAACTAGAGCAGACTATGGAATTATTAACTTTACAGATGATAATTTAAAGTCTACGTCAATACAAGAACTAAAAGTATCAGGTCTATTATTTCTTTATAAGAAACTAGAATTAAAAACTAAAACAGAATGGTTACAACTTCTAAATAGATATAAAGATGAAGAGTATTTAATATTAAAAGACTAAATATGACAATTGAAATAGACTCAGATAAGTTTGCTGAGTATCAAGAGAAAAAGAAAGAGTATACTCAAGCTGCTTATGATTGGGAAACTAGATTTAATAATGAGTTTAGTTTAACTTCAATAGGGCTTAATCTAAAATGGAATGCTGACTGGCAGAAGTCTAAGACTAAGAACACTGATATAGGCATCATTCATTTAAATAACAACCTCAGTAACAATAATGTCAACAATCTAGAGTATGTTACTGAATCTCAATACTACATTCTCAGAGAGTTATTAAGTTCTCCTATGTGGGTGGCTGAGTGTAAAATAGCAGATGAAAGTTGGTTTGAAGAGCAAGCTGACTTTATGAGCAGACAAGATGCTTACTATTTACCTTACCCAGTTGAGGAATGCGGTGGACTAAGAGCTTACTATGTTAGTTTGTTTAAGAGAATGCAGCAAGCATTGTTGGGCAACTTACCTAATGACTCTAACTTGAAAAAGTATTGGAAGAAGTTGAGTGAGAGGACTGGTTCTGAGTTTGCAGAATTAGTTCCAGTTAAAAAGAGAAAGAAAGCTGTAGGGTTTAACAGGGGTACTCAAAACAGCTACTACTAACTTTAAAATCTATATTGAGAATAACCCTAAGAAGTTCTCTAAAGGTAAACTCAACTCATTTAGTGAGGGCAGAAAAGCATTCTTAAATAAGCAATTAAAGAAAGATAAACAGAAGTTGAAGTAATATGAATAACTTAATAATCCCTGGCTACACATTTACTATAGATGGGGAAGGTAACAAGTTTCTTACTTACCCTAATGGTGTTAAAGCTGAAGTTAACTTAAAGCTATATGTAAATCAAAATAAGCTAGATGAGTTGCGCTTTGAAATTGAAGACTACTCCAATGGTAAAGTATTCTTAGGTACTTTTACAGTTAATGGTATCTATGAAGGAGAATACCCTAAATAGTATACCTACTTTCTACATAGTAACTTTTATATTATCAAAGTATAGTTTACAACATATAAATATTTATGACTACTAAAAATGATTTCAGTGTAAAAGTCTATGTAGATGGTAATCTTTTAACAGAGGAAGGTAGCTTCACACTTACTATCAAGAACCCTTGCCAAGTATTAATTGATGAAGAAGGTGAAGTAATTGCATCTTCAGAGCCTTATGCTACTTTAAAAAGACAGTTTAAGTATGAGAATGTAAAGTTCTTATATCAACTGCAAAACCTTAAAGGTAAAGCTAAAGTAATACTAACTTCTATTAATGATAATAGTGACTTCTTAGTTATTGATGATTTAAGACTAACTAAAGTTGACTATAAGAGAAAACTTATAGAAGGTGAATCTTATAATATGTATTCTGAATAAAGCAAATATATTAATACATAAATGACACTAACTTTACAACAGAAGATTGAGTGTAATCAAGCAGCCTCAGAATGGGCAGCAAAATACAATAATGAATTTGATTTAAGTAATCCTAATTTAGCTGACAAGTATAAAGAAGACTGGGAGAACTATGATAAAAGTAATGATGCTTTTGGAATCATACATTTAGATAATGATGTCTCTAATAATGAGTTTAGTAATCTAGAAGCTGTAACTGAGTCACAGTATTATATTTTAAGAGAATTATTAAATTCACCTAGTTGGGTATCTGAGGCTAAATCTTCTGGAGAAGAGTGGGCTGCTGAACAGACTAAAATGATGGTTCAGCAAGATGCTTACTTTAATAAATTACTAACTCAAGAGTTTAATAATTTAAATGATTATTATATTCACTTATTTAGCAAACTCCAAGCTTCTATTCAAAAGAAACCTTTTGTAGATATATGGAGTAGACCTCCAAAAGAAATAAAAGAAAAACTATCTTTTGCAGCTCCTAAGTTTTCTGATTTAGTTAAAGCAAACAAAAAGAAAACTGTTAAAGGATTTGGTAAATAGACTACTTACTTTTTACTATTAGTCTGTTATAATATAAGAATATTAAAAAGATTATTTCAATTATAAATACCTTGAAGTAATAACCAAGCCAAAGCGACTGTGAGCAATACACAAAATAAATAACAGACATAGGAATCTTCAGATGGAGTAGTACCAAAACTACCACTATGACAAAAGACATAACAACTTAACGTCTAGTCCACTAGTGTATCTGTCAATGAAGATAGCCCTGGTACATAAGAGAAGTTGACTCTTAAGGGTTGGATAGCAGAGAAAGCCCCAGACTATGCGAGTAAATTGGCTTGCTTATTATTTCTATGGATACCCAGCTAACTAATTAGATTTCCCTCTAAAGTTATTATGTAAAGAAGAAATAGCATAGTGATGTGGAGGCGGGGTTGTCAGACTTAGTTAGCTGGGTTTCTTCTATTGAAATAAACATTAATTAACTTATATAAATAACAACTAAATATGAAAGAAGGAATAAAGAAAGCCCTGGAGTTATCTGGGGCTTTTACAATGAATACTAAAATAAGAAAGTATACTCTTGAGTTGGCAACCAAACTCCAACATAAAGGAAGTAATGGTTACTGGAATATAGACTTAACTAGTAAAGGTATCCTAACTCAAACTCTTAAAGAAATCCTAGAGCAGTTAGGTTGCTTTAGATTTTATTCTACTAATTCAGGTGAGTACATTATTAGCTACCATCAAATCCACTGGTTTCTTTATACTGGATTTAAGTGGCTACAAAAAGGAATTACTGTCTCAAAAGAAACTCATAGTCTTCATCATAAGAATTCTAATAAGGATGACAACAGGTTATCAAATTTAGTGATGCTTACTAATGAAGACCATCACTACATAACTAGAGTAGTTAATGAATCATTAGGTCTACATGACTTTGTAACTGAGATTAATCCTGATGCAGTTAGATACAATAACCAAGGTCACAAAGTTAAAGATGCTGAAGAGTTTCTTTGTAATATCTTAGCTGAAACCTTATACAGCACTATTAAGTTTATGGAAAAGGCTGCTCAAGGTAAAGGTATCTTTGCTAAGTTTGCAGGTTTAGCTAAGTACACTTATGATTGGGTTACTACAAGAATCAAACAGTTAACTCAAGTTAGAGTGCTGGCTGGAGTAGAAGAACCTACTGTACTTTACCAACCTGAAGAAGAGTGGGATGCCTTAACTAGGCTGGCTGAAAGCTTAATGGAGACTTTTGGCTCTCAATTCCACTACACTATAGAAGAATTTAAGAAGTTAGTAGGTTTAGATTTTATTGAGAATGAGCCTGTTTCTCCTTGCAGTCAAAGAGTGCAAGCTGCTACTGTGGCAATCGCCCCATCAACAGACAACTATATTGAAGATAACTTTCCTTTCTAAACTAATATGAAAATACTAAACACAGAAGAATTTGCCAAGTTACCTGAAGGTGTACTATTTAGTGAGTATATCCAATGTAGTTTATCTGCCCTTTGTATTAAAGGTGAGACTACTAACTTTGATTCTGATACTAAGTGGGTTCAGTTTTGGGATGCTAGTGTAAATGATATACTAGCTAATGATTGTAATACCATTGAGTTCCTTAAGCCAGGTGACAGCAGCCCCCTTGATATTGCTTATACTAGAAATGTTCACCCTCCTGAAAGAATGTTTGCAGTCTGGGAATTAGATGATTTACAAAAGTTGGCAGAGATTGTAAACAATGCTATTGAGGTTACAGAATTATGATTGAAGAATTAGATGTAGTCAAAGTAGTCAACTGTCCTGTTAACTTTCCTGAGTATTGGGATAAAATTGGTACTGTAGTATGCACTTATCCTAAACACCCTGACTACTATTTAGTAGAGTTTACTAATAATGAACTACATAACTTACATAAAAATTATCTTGAAGTTACTTGGATATTAGATGAAACTAGCCAACATTGTTAAACTTAGTAAAGTAAAAATAGTAGACAAACTAAGGTGGAAACATAGAGTTAAGTACACTTTAGTTTTCTTTAATAAATATTTTCTTACTTGGAAAGGAATTAGAAAATTGAGAAAGGTTAGATAGATGCCTTACTACATAAAATCTCATGAGTCTCCAAATGACAAGCCTAAAAGAAATAAGAAAGGAAAGTTAAAGAGTGCTAGATTAAGACAACTAAAGAAAAGTAGAAATAAGTTGAGGAAGAAGTTAAAAGATGACTCAGTGGAATGAGCCAAATGTAAATATAATTGAATCTATAAAAAGATTTAAAGATTGGTTTGCTAATGAGACTGTTTCCTACACTTATGTGATTAGCCCTCAAGAATTAGACTTATTAATAAATAAGTTTGAGTTAGTTATAAAAGAGTAGAGTAAAGGAAACTGCATGACTTACTTAATTTTGAAAACAAGTTACAGTCATATACTATATAAAGATGGACAATTACTTACAAGCATAGATAACAATTCAATAGATAAAAAATACAGTATTATACCTTCTCCTACTAAAACAATGAGAGAAGCATCTTACCTATTAGACACTATAAATGTTAGTGATATTGAAGATAACTTTTTAAAGTTTATAGGTAAGTTTAATAATCCTAAACTGGAATACTGTTGGCAAGTTGACCGCTACCTTATTAATCTACTAGAAGAAAACAACACAGTTACTATTAAAGCCTTTACTAAAGTAGAAGATGTTTGGTTAAGTAGTAATATTAATAATGCTAACTTCTTAGCTGATATCTGGGATAGTTTGTGGAGTAGTAAAATACTAGCAGCTTGCTGGTACGCTCAACAAAGTTTAGAAAATGGTAGCTGTTATTGGGACTTAACTGACACCACTATTACAGTAAATAAATTATTTAAAGAATTATATGAGTATACTGATTGGGTAGTAAAGTTAAATAAAGATAGACAGAGCGGGGAGTGGAAGATTATACATGATAATTAAAAATGAAATAGAACTGTTTACTAGAGTAGAAGTTATCAATCAATACAACTCTTTAGTAAATCAACTTAATAACTTAGGTTTAAATTTAGATAAGTTAGCTATTGCAGAAACCTACAGTGATGACTTGTTCGCAGATTATGATTGGGTAGATTCCTACAATCAAGAGTATACTTATGAATGCTTATCTGAGCTTAAAATTGCTTTCAAAAAGAATACAGGAGCAGAACTTGAGTTGGTCTATTTAGAGATTAGTGAGCTTACTGTATGGAGAGTAAGTAACTTTTATATAGAGGTCATCAATCCTGAAGTATTTGGTATTTGTAAACAGGATTTATTACATGAATAAACTTACAGTAGTACATTTAGATGGTACTAAGATTACTGACAAACAAAGCTTTCTAAAAGAGATAGCTGAAGCATTAGAGTTTCCTGAGGGGTTTGGTCACAATTGGGACGCTTTAGAAGATTGCTTAAGATATTTGAAAAAAAAGTATTTTATAGTGTGGACTAACTATGTTTACTTAGATTCAATAGCTAAAGGAGTAGAACTACTAGAAGAGTATGGTTATATAATTTCAACTGGAGAATCTCAAGTTAACTTAAGGAATAACTATTTCTTTGAGGCTATACTAGATATGCTTGAAGTGCCTCACACTTGGTATGATTAATAACATTTATTAAAAGGAGATTGCACATGAAAAACCTAACTGAGAAAAAAGAGTTCTATAGTCTGTTTGTATTGTGGCTATTCTGCTATCTTATGATAACTCTGCTAATATCCCCTAGAGTATTTTTAGTATCTTTTATAGCCAGTATTATGGCTATGATACTAACATCTGTACTTATATTGATAAAGAATCTATTTATCAGAAATTAATATGCAAGTAACTTGTGAAAACATTACATGGGTAATAGAACGCCATATCTTTGAAGAAGACAAAGAGTTAGCTCTAATTGAAGAGGTTAAAAAACAAGGAGGCTTAATTGAAGTAATTGACCCCCTTAGCAAACGTAACTTTCCTTGGGAGCAATATGGCTGGGAATTAGAAAACAAGCCAGTAATCTTTAGAGGTTCACTTAACATAGGTAAGAAAGCTAAACAGCAAGAGTGGTATCCTGGAGTTATCTGTAATCAGAAAGCTTTTAACTGCTCTACTTACTATACTTATTGGGGTAAGTGGATGTTGAATGAAGATTATATGTTATTACCTATGGCTGAGTTAAAAAGAAAAGCGTCAGATAGTTGTTTCAAAGCTGGCTATGCACAAAAAGCTTTCATTAGACCTGACTCAGGAATGAAGCAGTTTGCAGGAGGAGTATTTAACTTATCTGATTTAAGTTTACTAAAAGATATTGAAGCAGAGACTCTAGTATTAATAGCTCCAGTTAAAAAAGTAAATAAAGAGTGGAGATTTGTAATAGCTGATAATAAAGTTATTACAGGAAGTCAATACTATGAAAAAGGTGAATATGTTACTGAACAAAATGTAGACTTCAATAATAAAGCAGCTTACTTCTTAGAAAGTATATTAGAAAAGATTACTTGGCAGCCTGATCCTATCTATACTGTAGATGTTTGTGAATCAGAAGATGAATATCATATACTTGAACTCAACAGTTTTTCATGCTCTGCATTATATAATTGTGATACATCTAAAGTTGTTGAAGCTGCTAATAAAGTAGCTATTAAAGATTGGAGAGAAGTGAATGATTGACATAGTAAAACACCTACTAGAGCTTATAGGTAAACGCATCTGGTATATACTAACAGGTAGCTTACTAATTATAGTTGCCTTCTTTAGTTTTACATTCAATTACCCCATCAAGATACAAGTTAACTCTTATATACAGAAAGAAGAACAGTATCAACTACATAACACTACTTATATAATGAGGTCAGTGGTTGAAAAGACTAGCAACCACTAATGATATAAAAGTTGAGGCTAAACTCAAAACAGTTAATGACAATCAAGCTTTTGAAATCAGAGCTATTGTAGTTGACTCAATGTATGTTTGCAGAACTTGGTTAACTCATAAGAAGAGATGGTATTACTTTGTAGAACACTATAGCTTCTTTGAGGTTAATATTGAGTTTAATAATCTTTATGTTAGGTAATTAATACTTAATATCTTGTATTACGTCAGTAAATTAAGCATCCTACACATAGCTAAAAGTATTAAGTATTCTGTAATAGTAAACTTAATATAAATAACTATATGGCTAAAGTAGGGTCAAAACGTGGAGTAAAAAAATCAGCTAAACATAAAGCTGCTATCTCTAAAGCTCAACAATTAAATAATAACTCTAATTGGAAACATGGGAAAAGAATAGAGTACAGAGAAAAACTAGGATTAAAACCTAATGATGGAAAAATTGTTTCACATAAAAACGGCAAGAGACATGGTATAAAAAACAATAAGAAATCTAATTTAGAAATCTTAAATGACCCACCTAAACCTGGTACTAAACGTAGCGGGCGCAATAACACCCCTAAACATAGCAGAATTACACATGCTTCAGGAGTCTATAAAAAGAAAAAATAACCTTAATAGTAAGTTAACTTAGTATAGTTGACTTTTTAGTTAGTAAAAAAGATAACTTACTTGATAATAATAAAACTAGAAAGCTGTGGAATAAGTGTTATGAAAAAGGACACTCTGGTGGGTTATCTGAAGTATGTAATGAATGGCATGACTTAGTAGACTTAATTAAAAATGACTAACCTACCTTTCACCCTACTCTTCTTATATAGTAATCTTTGTAATGACTAATTACATACAAATGATTATTAATGAGAAAAATTCTAATATGAAAATGAATAAAAAAGCAGCAGGTAAGATGCAAACAGGTAAAAAAATGAAAATGTCTGCTGGTAAAATGAAAGCAGAAAAAATACCTATGAAAAGCAAGATGCAAAAGATGTCTTCAATGAAGATGGCTAAAAAGAAAGGTTACTAAGTTAAGTAAAAAGAAAACAAAGAGCAGTTGACTTCACAGTTGGCTGCTCTTTTTAATGTTTATAAAGGAGAGTACATGAAATTACCAGTTAGTGAACACAAATTAGAAACCAATGTTGAGAATGCTGTTGATGTAGTAATAAGTCAAGAGCAAAGTAGTAAGATTCTTACTTTCCTTAGAGATAACATTTATGAGTCACCTAAGGAAAGTATGGTTAAAGAATTAATCTCTAATTCATTAGATGTCCATGTAGAAAACAATGTAACTAAACCTATTGAGATTACTTTACCCAATACCTTTAATAACTTATTTATTATTAGAGATTTTGGAACAGGGTTGTCTAAAGAGTTTATGACTACCAAGTATACTCAAGTAGGCTTCTCTACTAAAGAGGAAAATGAGCTATCACTTGGGGCTTACGGTATAGGAAGACTTAGCCCACTAGCCTACACTGATGTTTACTACATAGACAGCTACTATGAGTACATTCATAGTAAGTATATGCTAACTGTCTATGATGAAGGAGCTAAAAAGAAAGTAAGTTTACTTAACCTTGGAGAGTGGGCTAGTAATGAACCTTCAGGATTAAAAGTTAGTATTCCTATTAAAGAGGAAGATTACTACACTATAGAAAGCATAGTTAGAGAGCATTGTAGATACTTACACAACCAACCTCCTCTAATCAATGGTAAGCCTGTTGAGTTAGTACCTAAAATTATAGAAGGTAATGATTGGTACATAACCTACGCTTTCTCTAATTGTATAGTAGGCTTAATAGGAGGAATGCCTAATAAACTAAAAGATATTACAGACTATACTAAATCTACATATAATGAAAGATATACTTACAATAGATTAGGTTTAGTTATTAATATACCTATTGGTGGTGTTAATCAAACAGCTAGTAAAGACATTCAAAGAACTAAGTTTACTGAAAATACCATAACTAAGTTATTATATAAAGTTAAAGCTGAGATAATAGAAGCCTATCAAACTAAACTAAATAGTATAAATAACTTAGTTGAAGCTATCCACTTAATAAGCCCTTTAGATAGTAGTTTATATAGCCAACTTAAATGGAAACATATAAATTTTAATATCTACTATGGAGTTATTGTAAATCACTGTACAATTAGTAAGCTTAAAAGTAAAAACAAAGGTAAGTCTTTATATCTTTCTCAAACAAGTGATTACTTACCTATAGCCAACTATTACAAAGTTTACATTAATGATTTAGAAACTCCTAATCAAAAGATTCTATGTGAACAGTTACAAAAAAAGTGTGGAGATAATGTATATATTATTTCTGATATAGAAAAAGAAGATTTTAATGATGTATACAACTTTCCCTTATTATCTAGTGTTATTTCTCCAGAAGACTTAATTCCCCCAAAGAAAATAAAAGTTATATCTACTAAGCCTAAAAAAAAAGTAGATACTTCTGAAGTGACTACTTATTATCTAAGAGAGAATCCTAGTTTAAAAGCTTACTGCACTTCTAACAAAGAAAGAGTACCTAAATCTCCAGATACTACAAAATATTATCTTGAGTTAACTGAGAGTAATAAAAAGTTAGTTTGGAATAATAAATTCTACAACCAGCAGGTTAAATATACCAACATTTATCTATTTGAAAACATAGCTAAATTAGATTTAGAAGTATGGGTAGACTTTCATGACTACTTAAAAGAGAAAATTAGTAAACTTTTAGAGCAGACCTCAAAGCTACTAGAGTTTGTAGACTTTTATGATAACTATAATAACTTGTGGAAAATACTAGAATGGTTTAAAGATGTGCAAGATTGTGACTTAAAAAAGTTTTATGAAGAGTGTAATGAACTACTTAAAGTTTACCATCATTTAGAGTCAGAAGAAGCTAACTTATTAAGACTAGAAGTATATAACCAAACTAAGTTAAATGAACTCAAGCTAGATAATACCTTGCTGAAAGATTATAGGTACTTAGAAAGTAAGTATCCTTTAATTTTTAAACATTACAGAAGGCACAACAATATTACAGAATACTACGTTTCTTACAGATTTAAAGATACAGAATTGACGTTAGAAGAAGTAAATAACTACATACAATTAGTAAACAAATAATATGCAATCAACACACTTTGATAATGGAAAAGTTATTACTGTTTATCACAATGATCAAGTATTAACTTTCAATAGAGAAGACAATGAAAGAGTATTCTTACAAGTAAGAGAACTTTACAAAGTAGGTGACTATGAAGCTATTTCTAAGTTAGTATTAACTGCTGAAAACATTAACCTTAGATATGCTGACAGTGACCTTTCTATTAGTAAAGAAGGTGTAGTCACTATTAATGGAGATGTACTACCAGCTTCACTTAGCAAAGTAATAGTAGCTTTGTATAAAGAAGATGCCCCTATTGACTGCTTTATTAACTTTTGGAATAATTTAAATCAGAATCCTTTTGCTACTACAGTACAAAGATTATATGATTTTATTGAAAGGCATAATATTACTTTACTACCTAACGGAGATTTGTTAATGTATAAGGTAGTTAAAAGAACAGAAAATCCTAATGTATTTATAGATATCTGGTCAGAAACAATTAGACAATCTGTTGGGGACACTATACAAGTACCCTATAACAAAGTGGATAATAGAAATGAAGTGGCTTGCTCATTTGGTTTACACACTTCAGGATGGGATTATGTACCTAAATATGGTAGGGCTATGTCAGGGATTGATGTTTGTATCAATGTTAGTGTTAACCCCAAAGATATCTGTGCAGTACCTTATGATGATATCTCTAAAATTAGAGGTAGATGTTATACCATCTTAGGAGTTAATACACAGCTAACTGAGATTAGACAGACATACTACAGTCAACAGTTAGAAGATTCTTCTTATGATGAAAATGAAGATTATGATGACTATTGGGATAACGTAGAAGATGACAATGATGAAGATTACTAACTAATGATTGGCTCTCTATATGGGGGCTATTAAAAGAAATTTATATGATTATTCCACAACTACAAAAATACTTTCCTAAAGTTAACTGGGTATATTTCAGTAAAAAGGAAGATAAGGGTTACTGTACAGGTACTTTAAATGGATGGGAATTTATTTACCATTATAGAGCTGGCTATGGTGACTTTACTATACGGTATACAAAATTACAGCATTTAATTTATACTGGGCAACATTATTCTAATCCTCCTAAAGTAACTTGTCTCCATTGGCATACTACATTAGAAGAAGTGTTACAAGATGCTAAGAATAAGTTAACTATACTAAAAAATAAAACAAGTGAAGTAATATGAATGACAGTTCAGTAAACCAAGTAGATGTTTTATTAGATAAATTAGTAAATGGGCATTCTAGTAACCCTTATTATCTTAAACAAACTCTAAGAGAAATCAGAAGTTTAGTACATCAAGCTAACCTACAAGCTGATGAACTAATAATAAAAGACTGGTTTAAAGACTTTGACTTTAAAGATACTATAGATACTTTAACTAAAGAGTTCCCTAAATTAAATTGGGAAGAAGATGTCTGTGATACTGGATATTTGACTGAAGGGACTTTAGGTAAATTAACTGTAAGTGTAGAGTATAAAGTTAGTTTTATGGATAGTGTGTTTAAATCAGAGAAAGAAGTAACGCCATATTGGGAATTAGATATTTACTTGAGAGATAGTAGTGAATCTGTTATTACTTTATACAACCCTCTGACAAAAAAGTTTGATAACTTAAAACAGGTTATTGTAGTTATCAAACACACCCTTAAACCTTTATGTAGTTTGTTTAGTAAATTGGAGATTACATGATTTCTATCAATGACATCATACCTAAGTTTACTAGCTGGGGCAACTACTCAGTGCATATTGAATTCTGTATAAAAGGAGGTAAATCAGGTAGAGATATACTATTTAACAACCCTAACTGGGTTCATCAGAGAAATGATAGCTATAGTGACTTTGTACTTGTAGATGGATTACAGAGGATAACTGCTGTAACTAAATTTATGGGCAATGAGTTAGCAGTATTTGGTGGCAACTTCTTAAAAGACTTTACAGGAAGTGTTGGAGATGTAAAAAGACAGATACTCAGAGGACAAAGGTTTACATTTTATATTAATGACTTGCAATCTAAAAAAGAAGTCTTACAGTGGTATCTTGACTTAAATAGTGGTGGTGTAGTTCACTCACAAGAGGAATTAGATAAAGTTAAAAGAATGTTAAAAGGTATCTAATATGGGTTGTCATACTTGGTTCTTCAAATCTGTTGATATAACTTATGAACAAGCTAAAAAGTTAGTTATAGACTATTTAACTAATCAATTAGAAAAATGGACTATAGAAAACATACTTTATACTGCTCATGAGTTTGGAGACATAAATCCTTATAACTGGACAGAAGATGTAGTTATTAAACAAAGAGCTTACTTTATTAGATGGCTTAATAGAATAAAGAGTGGTTTACCTATTTGGAAAGGTGCAGTTTGGTATTTTCTTGCATTAAAAGAAAGTAAAGTTAGTAGATACTATAAAGGTAAATACTATATTGACACTAATTATCATGATTACTTTAGAGTAAGTTGGGATTTAGCTAATACAAGATTAACTTCACTTCAAGAAACTTTAGAGTTTTGTGAGAAAAATAAAAATGTAGTCTGGTTTGCAGATAATTGGCTTGAAGAAATAACTGAGTTTTGGCAGCTATATCCAGATGGTTTAATTGAGTTTAGTTAAGAAGATAACTACATGACTTGGTATAGATTAACTAAAGACGTAGAGTTAACTTATAATTTTTTAGGTAGATGGGTAGATAGTAAAACTGTAAGCTATAAAAAAGGTAGTTATATAGAAGGGTTAGAAAGGAAGCTTTACTCAGAGCAAGCTGATTATACTATTACTGAACAGATACCAGAAGACTCTGTAGAAAAGTTTGAATGTAATCCTTATCCTACTTTCTATTATGGAGAAGATGGAAATGAATATTATGCTGACTGGGGAGAATGGAAAGAAGATTTACAAAAGTGTGAGTTTGAAGATGACCCTATAAAAACAGGAGATAGAGTTTACTTTGAGTAACTACCAAATTAACAAACCTTACTGGTATGAAGCTAAATTTAAGGATTTTAAAATAGCTACTATTATAATGGCTCAACTAAAAGCTAACCTTATAGTGTTTGCTAGTTGGGGCAGTAATAATTATATAGACTTAGGTGATGGTTTAAAGTTTAATGTAAAAGGTAGAAAGTTTAAAGGTCAAGTAATCATTAAACTTAACTTAGATGATACTTATACTATCTTGTTTGGAAAGATAATTAATAATGAGTGGATTCTAAAAGAAGTATATGAAAATGTCTATTGTGACCAACTACATGAGCTGATTGATGGATATGTAGAAACATGAAAAATATTACTAAAGAAAAGATACAAGAGTTAGCTAATAAAGGTTTACATCAAGCAGAAATAGCAAGGCAGCTTAACTGTAGTAGGGAGAACATTAGACAGTGGTGTAAAAGGTGCAATATTAAACTTACTAAACATAGATATAACAGATATGTTTGAAGCAGAAGATGAAGGTGTAGATATCTGGATTAAGGTATCTTGTAGAGCAGCTAACTTAGAGAAAGCTAACAAACTAAGTTTTCTTTACTTTGAAAATGGAGATATTAGAGGGCTTGAAGATGAAGAAGGTAATATTTATGTTCCTCACTTAGCTTTAGATGTGAATAGTGGAGAAGACTTATTAAAGTCTGAAAAGGAAATAGAAGATAAATTGGGTTTACAAATTGTTGACTATGTAAAGTATGGAATTAGTGAAGTTTACTGAAGATGATAATTAATGAAAGCCAACAAATAGATGTCTGGATAAAAGCTACATTACATATAGCAGACTTAAAGAAAGCTAAACAGTTATCTTTAGAATATGATATGTATGAAAAACCTACCTCACTATTAATAGATAATAAAGAGTGGAGTCCTGCTATATGCTTTCATAATATTAAAGATGAAACTGAACCTGTAATCTTTTCTGATGATGAAATGAAAACAGAGTTAGGTTTAGTCATAAGAGAATACAAGGAAATTAAATTAAGTGAGGTTTACTAATGATTATTTGTATTTGGGAAAACTCTGCTTCTTGGGATGAATACGCAAAACCATATTTGTTAAATACAGAAAAATTAACTAATCAAAAATTAAAATCTATTTTAGAAACAGCCTCTAATGATGATATTCTCTTTTCCTATGATGAGCTAAAAGGATTAACTTGTGATAAAGAAAATAACTGGCTTCCTAAAATTAAAGAAGATGTTCAGCAATCTATAGTATATCCACCTCAAACAGTAAATAAATTGTTAACAATAGGATTTGAGGGTTACTAATGATTATTTGCATTACAGAAAACTCTCCTTATTGGGATGCTTATGGTATTCCTTATCTAATAGATACTTCTAAACTTGATAAAGCTAGTTGGTTTAGGAAGTTATTAGAAGAGACTACAGAAAAATCTATCGTGTTAAAAAAAATAAACAAAATTAAACCATCTTTTGACTCATATAGTTATCATGATTGGTTTACTTCTCTTGTTTATGAAGACATACAGCAAGCTATAGTTGAGCCGCCTCAAATGGTAGATAAATTACTTAGTATAGTATTTGAATAAAATGAATTGGACTTTTCTTTACTACAGTAATACTAACTGTATTGCTAGTTTCAAAAGAAGACATAACATAGAAAGAGATGGATTTACTCCTTGTATGTCAATAGATTATGGAGACTGTATTGAAGATATATACAAAGATATTAAAGGAGACTGCTATAGAGAGATTGTGTATACTGACAACACTGAATGTAGATTATATAAGAAAATAAATATTAGATGACAAAGTAATCCCACTACTTATGTAATTGAACATAGTAGTCTCTTCAATTACGTCAATTTAAAGTCCTGTAATCAACTGGTTTTTTGTTTAGAGAACTACAGGCAACTGTTGAATTCAAATTTTATTAATGATTAAAAAACTAATTTCAATTGTATTATCTACAAGTTTAAGTTTAAGTGCAGTTAACTTAGCAAATATACTGCCAGCAGAAGCTCACCATACTAGAAATTATAAGTTAAGAAGAGCAGTTAGAAGTAATTCATCTCAAGTGGGTATAGCCTCATGGTATGGTCATAATGATGGTTATCATGGTAGAAAGACTGCTAATGGAGAAAGGTTTAATAAATGGGGTAATACAGCAGCACATAGATACCTCCCCTTTGGAACTAAAGTAAAAGTAACCAACCTCAATAATGGTAAATCAACTGTAGTTAGAATAACAGATCGTGGACCGTTTATTAAGAACAGAATATTAGATTTATCTTATGGTAGTTTTAGTAAAATAGCTCCAGTAAACCAAGGACTTATTAGAGTTAGAATTGAGAGAGTAAAGTAAAAATTAGGAGGGGCTAATTACAGCCCTCTTTTAGTAAGGAGAGTTAACATGAAAGTTTTCAACACAAAAGATGACTTTGTAATAGGTTGTGGAAAAAGAGTTAATCCTAGAAGTATGTACTATTTACGTATTAGTAAGTTATACAGATTAATAGATATTAAACTTTTACCTTGTTGGCAATTAAGAGTATAGTTTTACAGTCAATTAGTTCCTGCTGTAGAAAAAGGTATGGGATCTGGTCTTTTAAAGGACTAGGTTTACAAATAGAAATAGATAAAATTTACATCCTTAAGGGAGGTTTACATGAACATAACTATTAAAATTGATGCTCCTAAATTTAAGATAGGAGATTATATTAAGTTTACTAACAGATGTATTGCTGAAGTATATGATTACAATATTGAAGTTTACTCTGAGTTTAGTTTAAGAAAAGATAAATTAAATGTAGGAAGTCAAGAAGCTTATTATACCTTAGTTGTGCAAGAAAGTTACTGTGATAACTTAATACCTTCTGATATATTGCTATTTAGTAACTTAAAAGTTGATAATGAAGGTAAGAAAATAGAATACACTGGTAAAAGATTTAAACCCAAGGTTGCTTACAACTATAATAAATAAAGTCTACTAAAATGTCTGCTGGTATGCATTATCATAAGCTTCTTGAGTGTGACTCCATTGCCAAGTCATGTTAACTCTCCTTTATATAATGCTTCAGAATTAAGAGAATGCACTAATGGAGGACATGAAGCATACATCTGTCCTTATGGTTGCCACCAAATTTCCTTTGATAGAGAGGTATTACATGAATAAACAATCAGTTATCTTAACTAAGTGGGTTACAGATTCTAATACTCTATTAGAAGATTACTCTCAATTGATTTTACTAATAGAGCAGCTTTATGAAGTGCACTTACCAGAAAGTAGAACCTCAGAATTATTAAATCAGATAGACAATATGATAGCTAACTCTGATGTAGGTACTAAGTGGAAATTGACTTTAGAGAAGGTTGAAGAATGAATGAAGTAATAGCTGAAGAATTAATGAATCAAATTGAGGGGTTAAAACTTATAGAGTATAGTTCAGGTTGGAAGTGGGAGTATAAGGAAAGAGCATTGTGTGAGTATTACAGTGAAAGCCTTCTTGATGCCTTTATAGACTTTACTAAAACAATCTTAGAACTAAATGATAAGTTAACTAGTGGTGACATTTCTTATGATGAAGATTAAAGTCAAATGGCTGAAAGGAAGTTTTCTTCAAAAGGTTGATTTTTCATTTTTAGCTAACTAAAGGGTAGGTTACTGGAAGTGAGAGAACTAAGGAAAGAGAGATGAGATAGAGGAGACTGAGAGAAGGAAGACTGAAGAAGAGAAGAGTAAGAAGAAGTAGAGATATAGTAGATACGTTAATAGGCTAGAACCCATACACAGTAAGGATTTCAGCCTAAAAACACAGTTTTGTAGCTTTTATAAAAATGGTTTTTCTTCTAATATGGCATACTTCAAACCTGACTCTTTTCTAGCATAATCAATAGCTTCTTCAGGTATTTTGCCTATAACTATTAAGCCATCATGCTGATTGTTTAAACAAGTAAAATTGTATTGTTTACTAACTACTGTTAAGTGGTGAATAAACGCAGCTTCTCCCCCTTGAAGTAAAAAAGCACAAAGTTTTCTTTTAAACTTGACTAAATCTTTCCACTTACCATTATCAGTTTTAAAATCACTAATACATAAAGTCATTCCAGTTCTGTTAACTAAATACTGATTACCATGCTTGTTAACAGCAGTTATAGGGATATAATCATTAATTAACCACTCTTTCCATTTATCAAGACTTTTAATTAAGGGTTGTACTACCTCATAAAATCTAAAGTAGTATTTTAAAGCTAACTCTTCATCACCTTTAGCCTCCTGTAGTAAATAGTTTAATATAGAAATATCTTCAGAACACATTTCTTTATTTACTTTAGTAGGTAAATAAGCATTCATTACTAAAGATAGAAAGCAGCTTTTCCAACAATCTATTGAGATATTTACAGCCTTAGCGTAATCAGACTTGGATCTACTTAAATAAGTGTGCAGCCAAAAAGAGTCTATATTGGCAAACTCAAACCATTGAATTAAACCATATACTTGACTTGATTTAAGATCATAGTTTCTAATTCCAGGTATGTTACTAAAAGCTACTGCTTTCATTTCTCTAGTACAACTTTGCATTCCGCCTCATATTTCTGATATTCTTCCTGACATTTGCACTTCATAGCTAGGATGATATTCTATTAGCCCTTTTTCTAATAACTTAATATCTGTTTGCCTTAAGTTATCATAACAAGATTTATTATTTATATATCTATAATTTTCTTTACTATTTTTACCTGACCATACTGCGTCCACATATAATCCCACAAGATGATCAGTAACAGCAGAGTCATTAATTATACAACTTTCTATAGATAAAATTGAATCCTTAATTAACTTAGGAATATTCTTTACAGTATTATCCTTTTCTATAGTAAACTTATGTCTTTTGAATACTTTCATTTTATGAGTAGTCATTAAATTGTAATACTCACAGTCAACAAAGTCTTTAGTATGATGAGGAAATTCATCTAATATTTTTTGAGCTATTTGAAGATTTACTCTAAATTCTCTACTGAGTCCTCTCAGTTTAGAGTAGTCTTGCTCTACTCCATCTATAACACCAATAACTTTAACTTCAATTAGATTATCTTCTTTAAGTTTTTCCCAATTGGGTTTCAATCTGCCCCACTCTTTCTGCATTAATTTAGATCCAACTGGAACCCAACCTTCCTCTTCTCTTTTAATAGTATGAAGTGTACCAAAGAGAACATGAACAAAGAATTCTTTAGTTGATTTATCATAGTTTTTAAGTAGTTCTAAATGAACGTAATTATTGACTACTTTTGGAACTCTAAAAGAGTTGATAATATATGATTTAGACATTATAATTATTATAGATAGTATAATATATGTTTTATAAAGAGAGCTACTGAACCCAGCTCTCTATTTTAATAAGTATATAAATTTAATTATACCATTTTGTAATCAAAGAATTAAGGAGGTTACATGAACATAAACCCAGGAGATTACATACTAGATACCTCTTTCTTTTGGACATTAGGTAAAGTTACCAAAGTAATTCCAGCAGGTAATTTATGTAATGAAAATTTAGTAGAGTACAAAGAATTTTACTTATTTAAAGATAAGATATACAGCAACCTGTATAGACTAGCTAAATTAAAAGATGTTGTACTTTATCATCCAATATTTATAACTAATTTTAAAAACAATTTAGAGATTATAGAAAAGGTATCTAACCCATGATAGATCCAAATGAAGACTTAGAAAATGCACTAACTTACCTCAAGTTAAAACAAGAAGAATATGACTTCTTAGATCAAGATATGTCATACACAGATGCTATAGAAGACTTAGAAAATTTTATTGATGAAATGGAGATTGAAGATGAAGAAAATTGAATTCGCAATTAAACATTTACAAACTTGTTATTTGAATCACAAACTAAACTTTGCTCACAATAATGAAAGACCTGAAGAAGAACAAGAACTTTTGTTAAGAGGATACCATAAAGCAATATTAGATTTAAAAGAGTTACTAAATGAAACTGAGTAATGATGTTAAGTGGAATAAAATTAAGGCTATTGAAAACAAGCTAATTCCTATCTATGCTAAATGTGTTCAAAGTAATGCTCTTAAAGGAAAAGAGATAGCCCATAAAATAGCTAAATTAAAAGTCTGGTTACTAGCTAATGAAATCTATGACATTGCTACTGAAGGGCTAACCTCAGATAGATATGGGGATTCTTTTCCAGAACATCCAGAACATTGGACTTCCCTTTTAAAAAGGATAAATAGAGTAGGTAGTTCTAAATACTCAGAAGATAAAATGAAGCAAAAAGTCATAGAAGAATTTTGGGCTGAGTATGACTATACAAACAGTTAACTTCCATACTTTTGTATTAGACTACATTAAACAGTTTGAGAATACTTGGGCTTACTATGAATTTGATATACCTGAAATATTCTTATATAACTGGAGTTGGAATAATGCTGAAGAGTTGTTTTTAGTATGGTTTGACTATTTACAAAATAACCTATTGTGGGATCATCAAATGTCTGCAAGCAAATTATCTGTAATAGGAAAACATAGTAAACATAGAAGAATCATGTCAGCTTTAAGATGGTCTTACAAGCTAGAAGAGTTATATACTAAGGAGAGTATACATGAGAAACCTAATGATTAGTAATTTATATTTTGAGTTGGCAGCCTACTTAAAGTGGATGCCTTCTAAAACAAGAAAATTAATATGTTTAGGTCTTTCTCCAAAAGGATATTTAACAGTAATTCCCCATAAAGGCATAACTACTCAAGGTATTCTAATAGATAAAGAACCAATTATAAAATACTTTTTATCTAAAGGTTACAAACAAGTGCCTAACAAAAAAGAAGAAAACCCAGAAAAGTTTGAATGGAAACTTACATTTATAAAAAATGACAACTGAATATAGAATTGATTTAAAAGGAAACTCTCTATACTTTAGTGGAAATATTAATGAGTCTTCTGCACATGACTTTGTAATTAAGTTAAAAGAATTAGAATACTCAATTCAAGATAAACAAAGTAAAGAATGTAATTTATATCTCTCTTCTCCTGGGGGTAGTGTAGTTTCAGGTATTAGAATGTATGAAGCTCTTAAATTGTTTAAAGGTAAAATAACTTGTTACACAGAAGGTTTTGTAGCTAGTATGGGGATTATAGTAATGTGTGGGGCTACCTGTGTAAAATGTTCTCCTTTAACTACATTTCTAATTCATCAAACAACTTCTTGGTTTGATGGAAAGTTTCATGATAACAAAGCCTTTCTAAATTGGGTAGAGACTTGTTTAAATTATATGGTAGATATCTACAACAAAAAAACTAAGGGTAAAGTAACTGCTGAAATGTTAAAAGATGAAGTTTACTTAACCGCACAGCAAGCTCTTGATTTAGGTTTAGTAGATGAAATATTAAACTACTTTTAATTCTTATAAATATCTTATAGTCTATTTAAAAATAGAATAAAAGGATATTATTTTGGAAGAAAGCGTACTTCAAGAGTGGGTGACTAAGCTGCCTCTTAAAATGCAAACCTGTTTAATAACAGCAATTAGAGGAGGGGATGGATTAGCCTATGATGATTTAAGTAAACCTATTATCAGGGCATTAAGAGGGCTAATAGTAAAGTCAACTACTATTAACAATAACTACTCTAGTCTGTCTGTTAGTAAAAGAGATATAGAAGCTTTTTGTGAAGACATAGATAGGTATATAGTTCACTTTGTAAGTCACCTCTATCAAGCTATAGAAGTAGTAGGTTATAAACATCCTGACTTTAAAGTAAGGAACTTTTGGCTACAAGTTTATATTTCTATAGTGGCTGCCTTATGTTTGAAGATAGAAAAAGAAGAAGATTTAGATAGAAGATTAAGATGATAGTAATCAACTTTAAAGAGGAAGCAGAGTATCCTAACTTAAAAGAAGGTCAAGTAGTAGTTTGTACTCAACCTTCTTTTTTTTGTGATGGAACTAAGCATACAATAGGTCAAAGGTTTGTAGTAAGTAAAAAAGACTCAGCTTACTTTAGTATATTTTTAGGACAAGGATATGAACTTTATAATTAAAGTAACTAATAAAAGGACTGCTGAAGTTATCAAGTTTGATATCCCTTATATTGTTATTTCTATTTACTCTACTAATAGTCAGCCTGCTAAGATTCCTCTACATCCTAAATGTTTAGATGTATTATCAATCCAATTTGATGATGTTGACTCAGATGACTGGCAGATTGGGTGTAAGAGTATTACAGAAAAGCAAGCTAACCAAATATGGACTTTTGTAGATTACTACCTACAAAGAAATCACACTAATCCTAAATTAGATAACACTAAGGCAGAACTAATTCTTATTCATTGTAATGCAGGTGTTTGTAGGTCTCCAGCACTAGCAGCCGCTATCAGTAGAATATACACAGGAGAAGATAAAGAATGGTTTCAGAAACCTTACTTACCTAATATGAAAGTTTACAACACAATGTTAAAAGTAGAGTTAGCTAAAGAAGTAAATGTACTTATACTTACTTAAATTGAAATCCAAAGAGGATTTGTATCCATACTTTTATTATGTAGACTGTGTGGTAGCAGCAGATTCTTCAGAAGAAGCTAAAACTATTCATCCTTGTAGTAAATATAGGTGGAGTGGGTTTAACCCTGAAGAACCTTGGGAAACTAAGGAATGGAATGACTGTAGAAACAATAGAGATTGGAATGAGTTAACTGAACCTACTTACTTTGAAAGAGTAGATAACTGGACTAATAATCTAGATAATATTAAAGTTACTTTGCTTGGTAAAGCTGAATCTAATATTTCTAACGGTTTAATAACATCTTCTCACTACAGTTATGATTAAGTTAAAAATGATATGTTGGAGTTTAATTGTAGCTGGCTTTATTTTTGGAATGTCAGATAGATGGCTGCAAGCTGACTTAAATAGCCTTGGTATAGCAGCCATATTTAGTGTTTTAGTAATTCCACTTAACCCCTTATTTAAATAAAGTATGATATTACTTCAATACCGCAGAACTAAGTCTGATAGAGGCTTAGAACTCTGGATTAATGAAACAGGTACATGGTTTAACTACAAACAGAGTAAGTATTATAAACCAGAATCTAAAATCTATTCATCTCAAAGTGGGTTTCATACAGCTCAAGTTTACTTAAAGATGGGAGCTAAATTTATCCCTATTACTCCAGAAGATTATAAAGTACCTGAAGAGAATTAAATTATGATAACAACTAAAAACAAAACTATTATTTTATCTCAAGTAAATAATGGGAATAAATATATTACTTATATTTGTGAGCAAGATAGGTTTATGTTAGACAAAGAAGACGGTTCTCTTATATATCCAGAAGTCTCTAACTTTAATGCTGCTGAACTTATAGATATAGGTAGACATTTAGTTAACTTGTGGAGAGAAAACAGTAGAGAACTTCCTATGTTTATTGAACTAAATTTAAATTAATTATTATGAACATTATAAATAAAGTTAAATCAGTAATTTACTCTAAGCAGTTAGCAGATTTAGAATTAAAGTTAGTAGAAATGCAGTCTGCTTACAATACTCTAGATGACAAAAGAATGGATCTGCATCTAGAGTTAAAAGAGAAAGATAAGTATATTAAAGAGTTAGAAGACAAAGTTAGTAAGTTAACTGCACTTAATTTAGGCAGCAATGAATATGTTATTAAATTGCAGGAAGCTTTTCAAACTAAGATTGATGAATTAAAGAAAACTTCAGATGAATTCTTTACATTTTAAATTATGGAAGATTATAAATGGTTAGAAGCCTTTAATAAAGAAGACTTAATTAAACTTCTAAATGAGATATTACCTGATTTGTATGCAGAAATAGAAGAGAACAGTAGTTACGGTCACTTATCAGGACATTTATACACTATAGATAATATTTTGTATGAATGGCAGGAATCAACACTAGATATACAAAACCCTGAATTAAGAAAAGCTTTTGAAGAATAACTAACAATCAGCCTTCTTTTATAGAGGGCTATTTTATTAACTTTATAAAAGGAGGTATTACATGACTACATTAGTAACTAAAGGAGTTTTTGATGTACTGCACTCTAATCATAAAATCTTCCTATCTACTTTAATAGAGAAGTCTAATTGTAACTCTATATTAATACTGTTATCTAATGATGAGAGAGCAGCTTTTTTTAAAGGTAAAGAGAGACCTTTATTTATTTATGAGTGGAGACAACTAGACTTACATAAATTTATTAGTAAACAGTTTCCTAACATCAGACTTAGATTTAAGTCTATTAAAGTAGATAAAACTGATGAACAGAGTTTAGGGTTCTATATGAATAATAAACAATACATTATTGGATTAAAAGGTCAGTATAGTTGGCTTAAAAATCAATATAGAGGTTTAGATAACCTAATACTACTAGAAGAACAATCAGGACATCATACCTCTGATATTAGTAATCTAATTATTAACGGAGAAGAAATGTCAGGCTGCACCGCAACTAGATCAGCAGCAGTTAGAGTCAGGGATGGTATGATGCAAGAAGTAGGTAGAAATGGTATACAGCTTAGTAATGTAACTAAGATATGTCAGCCTACATCCTGTCACAAATGCTCTCCAGGTAGATGTAATTACTATAATGAGACTGAGATTGCTTTAGCTAGTGCTGTACCTGGAGATGACTTATTCTTATCTTATGTCCCTGACTTGAGTAGAGCTAAACTAATCTTAGATAGAAAAGTTAATAGAGTAGTTTACTTCAAAGATAGTGACAATAGAGAAGGTTTAGAATATCTAAAAGCTAATAAAGTTAAAATTAAGAAAGCTGGAGTTTACTATAACTAATATGAAAATTATATACGCTGACTTTAACAATGTAGATGAAGAAGGCTGCATTAGACTTAACTCTACTAAAACACTTGAAGATATTGAATCTCAAAATATCAAACTAAAGTCTGGTTTAAAAGTTAAGTTAACTGATGGAGAGCTAGAAGTAGAAGGTAGACTACAGTATTCTAAAGCTGAAGGTATCTGGACTGCATTAATTAATTGGAGTGATTTATGAGTACAACTAAAGGTTATATTATTAAAAAAGATAAAGGAAATGGTAGATATATCTTATTTGATGGAGTTATCTACACTAACTATGACATGGCTAATGCTATCTTACACAGGTTATCTGATGAGTGGGACATATATGAGGTAAAAAGTGATGATTAGAATTGGTTGGTTATTAGAAGAAAAGGGTTTTTACTCAGATGAAGATTGGGTTGTTATAAAAGTATTTATGAACTACAATGCTGCTGTAAAAGAGTTAAATATTCTTAAAAATGACTCTACTAGAAAAGATTATGTAGAGAGACTAAAACAAATTAATGTAGAAGAAGATGACCAGTCTATAGATGACTTCTACAATCAGATTGAACAAGAAGACCCTAAATTTCAAGCTGCACTAGAGAAAGCATTAACTGAAGTTAAACAAGAAATAGAAAACCCCACTCCTATTAATAACCCCTATGTTGATAATACAGGTAAGGTTACTAACTTTGTAAAGTATTTAAAACATATTTCTGATGAAGCTGCTGATAAGAATTGGTTAAGTAAAGTTAGCATTTGCGGTGGAGATTACTAAAATCTAATTATAAATTTATAAACCTTAGATGATCTAAGCTAACAACTTAGGTCTTTTTTACTATGCACTATTTACTAGAAACAAAAGAATGTGAAGAGTATGGAGGTATAGGATTTATTATCAAAGGTAAACCTAACAGACCTCATTTTCAACCATCTCAATCAGCATTAGGGTTAACCCATGATATACTAGAACATTCTTATAAACCAATAGGTAATGCTGTAGAAGATGAACTCTTTGCTTTAGGAGCCTTTTACTATATAAGAATACTAGGTTGTTATGATAATGGTTGTAGGTACTCTACAGTACAAGATTTAGGAAGTGAAATAGCAGACTTATTAGGATATCAAAAAGACTATCTGCAAGATCCTAAACAATACTGGACTAAAGATAAATATGTTAATGCTGACTTAAAAGAAGCAGCTAGAAAAGGTATTAAACTTTATAAAGAAGAATACCAAGATGAAGATTACATACCAGACTTTAATCAAAAATATATAATAGGTTGGTTAGCTAAAGGTTACTCCTACACTAAGGTTAGATATAAGAAATGGGATTCTTATGAGTTGGCTTACAAGTTTAAAAGAGTATCTAATCAGCTAGAAAAATTAGTTAAGTCTATAGATTATGAAGGTCAGCAGTTTAAGCTAAACATAAACCTGCAAACAGATAAAGTTACTTGGGAGGAATTACATGAAGAAGCTTACTATTAAGCAGACGGAAGATAAATTAATTTTAAAGTTTGACAATATTAGTCAACATGAAGCTGATTACTGGGAAGGTATTTATCTCAAGCAGCTTTACTATAACACTATGTAAATGGCTAGTAGAAGTTAAAGATAGAAATTTATTATAGTTAACAATCCTGAAAGTAAACAAAATGACTAGAATAATTACAGTAACAGGTCATAGACCTAAGTATTTTAAAAATGGCTATAGTGAGCAGCATAATAAACTTCTCTATAACTTATTTTATAACTGGCTATTTAAAGCTCACTCTGAGAATACAATAGATATCTACATCTCAGGTATGGCGTTGGGAGTAGATATTCAGTCAACTAAAGCTGCTTTAGATTTAGAGATACCTGTAATAGCAGGAGTACCATTTAAAAACCAAGATGCTAGGTGGTCAGTTAAACAACAAGCTGAGTACAGACATTTGCTAACTTTAGTAAAAGAAGTAGTTTATGTAGATGAGCTAACTGACTCCCAATACTTAGTTAAGAACAGTAAACCAGGTTTATATAATCCTTACAAACTGCTATTAAGAAACAACTGGATGATTGACCAATGTACAGAAGTGTTAGCCCTTTGGAACAGAAACCCAGAGGGAGGAACTTATCAGGCAGTAAAGTATGCTAAAAGTAAAGGGCTAACTATAACTAACTTGTGGGATAAATATGAAACTTACAATCAAAGAAGCTAGATATCTAGTTAAAGGGTTAGAAGAGTTAATCAGCAGTATAGATTTACTAGCTGAAATTTATGCACCTACTGACAAAAAAGAAGAGATTGCTGAGATTGTAGAAAAGCAAAGTGAGGGGTTACTTAAATTACACAGAGAGTTAAGTGAATATATAACTAAAGTTGAGTGTACAACTCAAATAGAATTTAACTTTGAAGATTACTTATGAACTTAGAAACTATACAAGTTTAAAAAAGTGCAATGGGTACAGATATTTATGTACCTTATCTTAGTAATCTAAATAATAAAAAGATAATTTGTGTTACTGTTTCAGATAGTGAAATTAATTTAGCTTCTACAAGTACACTTAATAAAACAGGTCAACAAGCTCTACAAGATGGTTTACTTCTAGCTAAGTTGTTACAGAAGTATAATATTGATATAAAAAGTTAACCTAGAACCTTCTACTATTAAGAGACTTTTAAATTAATGAATAATTATGCAAATTTAGCAAGAGAAAAAATACGTTCTATTATAAATAGAGAAAATAATAGAAGAGAACTGTGGTTAAAAAGTTGCTGTAATAAACTCTACCCTACCCTAAGTATTGAAGAGTTATCTAGAATAATAAAGTGCATGGAGCTAACTATCTATAAAGATGTAGATAATGACGTAGAATACTTAGCTTATGCACGTGACTTTGTAGAAGGAAAACATATAGATTACATAGCTAGTTTTTATAAATAAGGTTATACTTTACCTACTTTTAAAGATGGAGAACTACAGAAAACTAGGCATTACTATGAATAAAGTAGAACAAAAGATTGTGTTTGGGGTAGATGGAGTAGCTAGAGGTAATTATGCAGGTATCAACATTTGGTGTATATGCTGAATACCTGAAGGAGTTATCTTACCTGTAAAAGACTCTAAGAAGACTAACAAAAAACAGAGAATAGAGATAGTAAACCAGATTAAGGATAAGTGTATATGGAGTTTAGGTAGTAGCACTCCTCAGCAAATAGATAGTTTTATTAATGGTATAAATGCAGCAGAACAACTATCTTTAATGTCAGCTTATAAAGTATTAGAAGAAAGAGGATACCAAGTTAAAGAGGTATATGGAGACTTAGGTATGCCTTCTATATCAGGATTTAAATCTATTAAACTAAAAGATGCAGATGATTCTATTCCAGCAGTCTCAGCAGCTTCTATCTTTGCTAAGTATGCTTTGGATTTATATTGGGAAAGGGTTCATGAATATTACCCTCAATATGAGTTTACTAAGAATGCTGGCTATGGAGTCAAAGCTAAAGAAAAAATAACTGAGTTTGAGTTGATTGAAGGCGTACATAGATGTAGTTACAAACCTTGTAGTAAGTATTTAGAATCATGCTTGAACAAAGTTTAATCAATTATTTAAATAAGTTGTTACCTATCATTACAAATGAAGATTTAAACATAGTAGAAATAGTAACTATTTTCCAAGAAATAGACTTACATTTAAGTAGAGAATTAAATAATGAAATAAAAGGTTACTATTCTTCTTATGATGAAGAAGAAGGTATTTACTTTATGTATGATAAGTTTTTAGGGTGGCAAGTAATATGAGAAAAGTAATTAGAGATAACAAAGTTGCAGTCATCTTAGGTAACAGGTGGTACACCTCTAACAAAGTATTAGAGTGGGCTTTCTTACCAGAATTAGTTGAGTTAATAGAGTCAGTAGCATATCAAGACATGACTGAAGAAAAGTCTTATTTTTATAGAGAGAAAAAGCAGCAAATGGTGATAGATTGTTTGCTTAAAGTAGGGTATCAGTTTACTGAAAAAGATTTAGATATTAATAATTATTTAAGAGAGTCTGATATTGACACACTCTCAAATATAGAAATAAGTGAACCTGTAGTAATTGCTGATAAATATCTTAATAATAAATTAATTAATGGAGATAATTTATATATAGAGTGGGCTGATTGTAATAGAGACTTCTCAATTGATTATTCAGACTATGGTGAATACATAATCTATAAAGATAATATTAAGTGGCTAAATATAGATGAAAAAGATAACTAAAGAAGAGCTATTGACCTATACTAAACCTACTATATTTGAAATAACTTCATGTACTGATACTGAAGAAGAAAAACATTATCCAGATAGTTTATGTTTATATGTGAGTCCCCATTGTGAATGTGAAGGATTTGGAGCTTACTTAATTGGAGAGTTTCATACAGAGTATAGCTATGAAACTCTTTATTTAACAAGAAGTATAAACTGGGTCTGGGTTTATGAAGAACAAGATTTAATTAACTTAAGAAATCTAATTGATGGAGTTTTAAAAGGTATTAGTGTAATAGATGTAGAGTGTAGGATAATCAATGAAAATAGTTTACTAGTTAGAGGATACTATTTACCTCTGTATATTAAAGAAGAATTAAAGAAAACTAGTTTACTTATTAAAGCTATTAATAAGGTTTTAGATTATAAGGGCTACAAAGTAATAGGAATTATTAAAGAAGAAATAATTATAGGTGGTTGCTATAACTATTACAGTCACCCTTATGATACTTCTTTACTAGATAAAATATTAAGTTTTGAAGGTTGTGAATTTAAAAAATATAAAGGAGAATAATATATGTTTGACACAATTGAATCAAGTAATTTACCAGCTAACTGGGATAACTATACATTAGAAGAAAGATTACAATATTTAGATAGACAAGAGGCTGCCAAACAAGTTAGAACTTTTGATTATCCTTTAGACAGTAGCAAACTTAGTAGAAGAAATCCTACAGTTAATGATAAATATATTAATCTGATAAAAGTATTCTTTGCTATTAGAGAAGAATGCCATAGGGGTAACTTGGGTACTACATCCAGAGGACAACTAAAAGAATTAAGGTCTATTGAAAAGTTTGAGAAAGTATTTATGTTAAGGTTTACTAACTGTAGACCTCAATTCTTTAGCTTCAAAAAAGCTGCTGAACTAACAGGACTTTCTGTAGAAGATATAAATAATATTAAAGCTAAACCAAACGGTAAGTATGAAGGTATTAGATTTGATATTACAGACTTCTTTAACTTGATTGAAGAAACTACTAAAGCAGACTGGGAACAAGATATCTACTCTGCTACTTTGTTTGATAGTGATTTAGAAAGGTTGTTGTATAGAGATGTTTTCTATCAAGATAAGATGGTGCAGCTTAAAGAGCATTACTGTTTTAGAAAGCTGTGTACTTATGAGAATGAAAGAATCAACCCTAATAAAGTTGAATATGCTAAGTTCACTCCAGAGGATAAACAACTACCTGATTGGTATATTCACTTTAGATATGGTACTTTTGATGAACTTAAAAGAAAAGAACAATTAGTAGCGTTCTTTAATAACTATGATGATAGATATGATTCTAATGTAGATTACCAAGTTGAGCCAGCTACAGAAGAGCAAATTAAAATACACAGAAGTTGGAAGAATAATAACAAAGAAGTGAAAAACTAAAGGAGGAACTTTATATATGTTCAATACTATTGTTAGAGTAGATACAGTTTTAAGAAACTTAGGAGCAACTATACCTAGTGCAGTATGGAATAATATTAGAAATAAAGATGGAGAAATCTTTAACTATGTAGTAATGAAGGATAAAGAAACTGGAGTAGAATATATTCAAGAGTCTGCATTAGGTTTACTTAAATCTATGTATCAAAGATTATATGAAGAACCTAATTATCCTACTACAGAAAACTTAACTAAGCAAAAAGTTCAGTTAATCACTCAATACAAATATGTAATTGAAGGTAAAGGTTTCAATGACTCAGAAGAATTAAGATTATACTTATCTCAAATGTTGAGGTCTTATAAAGAGAATCAAAGTTTAACTCAACAAGATAAAGCTTTCTTGGGAGACTTGCTATCTAGGAGTCTTATTGTCAAAGATGAAGTTAATAAATATGGTAAAGTAGTTGACTTGATGGTGGCTATTAAACCAGGACACAAGAGTAAAACTTTTCATATAATCTACTCTAATGGTAGAAAGCAGAGTATTAGTATGAAGAATTATGTTGACCCTGGTAAAGAAGTGTTGGTTAATATTTGGGAAAATTAAATGAATATTAGAGCTACTGAATATTTAATTAACAATAAAGGTAAACAAGGTATTTATTTCTATGGTTCTAAAATCTATAGTTTTGATGTACCTGACCAATTAGCCAGCTATGAGTTTGTCCTGTTTCTAAAAGATAATGAAGGTAATGTAGAACCTATTACTTTTATAGATACCTTAAATTTAAGAAATTTACCTACTAAGCAAATTAAATTACGTAAATTCTTAGATACTGATAACCCTATTAAAACTATAGTTGACTGGGATACTTTTGTACAACAAACTCAACCTGAACTTTATAAGTACCATAAAAAAAGGTTACTTAGAAAAGCAGCTAAAGTTATACCTTCTAAAAAAGAGATAGTAGTGCCTTGGCTTAGTGAAGAGGATAAGTTAGATTTCTTAGAGTTTACTAATAACCATGCTTTTAGTTTTGAGCTAGAAAGTAAATATGGAGCAGCAGCTTGTATAAGTAGTTCCCAAATATTTGGTTACTCTAATTATCCTTTTGACCTAGCTCCTCTAGAAGAAGTCTGGAGAGATGTAGATTTACCCTATGGATTTACTTATAAATCTACAAGAGATAAAGTAATAGACTTTAATAATTTTCCTTTAAATATACAATTAGAGTTAGCTAAAAGGTATATTAATTCCATTAAGCACTCAGAGAAGTATTTACCTTACCAGGTTTATCTAGCAGGTACAGATGACTTTTCTTATAGTAAATACTTTTGTACTTTAGAGGAAGCTGAACAAGAGTTAGATTACTTAAGAATGATGCAACCTTTAGACGTTAAATTAGATATTTTAGATAGAGGATATTTGTTTACTAATTAACTATGATTGATACATTAAACTTATACCCAGACTTTGTAATGTCAGAAGTTTGGAACTATTATCTAACTAAAATTAGAGAGCTCTCTCCTAAGTTAGCTGATATTATTAACAAATATGGAATAGGCACTAAAGTTAACTTAGATGGGTATGACTTTGAAAGTGGACAGCTATTAGATGACATTCCTAAAGTTTACAAAAAAGAGATATATGAGTCTACTGTTTATGATTTAATATGTGAGTTAGCTAATGAATATGGAAATTGGTGTTTACAGCATAGCTAACTGCCCTAACTGTAAAAAGTTAGTAATACCTACCTCTTCTGGTGGAGTGGGCTATGTACACAAAGAATACTTTTATGAAGAGCAAGAAGTTTGGAGTTACACTTGCCCTGAATGTAACTACTCTGATATAGATGATAACTGGAGTATTGAAGAAGGATTTTGTAATTTAGAAGAGAAGGAATATTATACTTGACTGAACTAATTAAAATAGCTTCAATGAGAGGTAATCTATTTCCTGAATTAGGTTATATAAATATTAGAGTAGATAGAGCTTCTGTACTGGGTAATCCTTTTGAGCTAACTAAAGAAGAAGATAGAGATAGAGTATGTGATGCTTATGAAGAGTGGTTTCAATTTAACTTAAGTGAAAGTTACAAAGAAAATCACTATATTGATTTATCTTATTGGACTAATAAAGGTTTTAAGATAGCAGCCAAGTTTAAAGAACCAAGTTGTCAGCAAGTTACTAATGAAGTTAACAGACATGTAGATTTATTGTTTGAGGGTAAAAAGATTAGGTATATTTGTTGGTGCAAAAAACCTAAAGTAGAAGTTAGATGTCACGCTGACTCCATTAAAAAAGAAGTGTTAAGGAAATATAATACAAACTAAAACAAGAGAATTATTTAACTTTGTTGTACTAATAAAAAATTCCCATATTGGGACTTTTCTAACTATGCTCCTACAGCAGATAATAAGTTTATTAGCCTCTATTGCTAAGAAGATACAGGTACTATAGATATTAGTTTACTAGATAATAATATGACTAATATATCAACAGTCTTAGAAGTAGGTGATCGCTCACAGATAACTACAGTGCTAGATATACTACTGTTTGCTATAGAAAAAGATGAATAAAACTATGTGGGTTGAAGTTAAAAAGCCAACTACTTTAAATAAGTTTACAGAGTTAATACTCTTACAAGAAGAAATAGAAAAGTTATTAAAAGAGTATGCTAACTTAAACAAAGAAGATGCAGAATTCAAAGAAGTATACCTTGAATATGGAAGAAAGGATTTAATAAAAACTTAGATGAATACTTTAAACATCATAAACAAAGATATTCTAACTGTAGAGAAAGGTATCATAGTTCAACAAGTTAATGCTATAGGTAAAACTGGAGCTGGGCTAAGTGGAGCTATTAATACTAAGTATCCTAACGTTAGAGAACTATACTTAAAGATTAAAGAGTTAGATGGATTACAAATGGGAAATGTTATCTGGTCTAAACCAACTAAAAACCTTTTCATAGCTTCTATAGTAGGGCAACAAAATGTAGGAACTTACAAAGTGCAAACTAATTTTGATGCCTTAAGAAAAGGATTACAAGAAGTAGCTAGGATAGTTAAAAATGGACATGAGGTGTTCATCCCTTACTATTTAGGTTCTGGCTTAGGAGGAGGACCAACTCAACAGACTAAACAAGAAACATGGGAGAAGGTAAGTAACATTATTTGGGAAGAAATACCTGATGCAATCATTTGTAGGAAAGTTTAAAGATTCTCTTTAGAGAAAGCTCAGTTAAAGCTGACTGAGTTTATTTTAATAGTTAAAGTTTAGAAAACATAATAATGACTACAGAAGTAAGACTAAAGAAAACTTACAAGTCTGGCAGCAATGGGGATACTGGAATGAGTTATGTATTACATAACAGACCTCCTATTCTCAAATCTTCTCCTGCTTGTAAAGTTCAAGGTGAAATAGAAAAAGTAAGGCATAACATAGAAGAGTTACTGTATTCTTGTACTCTAATTCAAGAAGACTTAACTTATGTTCTTACTTGGTTAGATAGAAATCTATTTTCTCTAGCTAGTTTCTGTTATATGAAAGGAGAAAGTAGCAATCATGTATTACCTACAGAGTTGTTAGATTTCTTAGATAAGAAAACTGCTGAATTGAAAGTAGAAGTAGGTGATTGCCAAGACTTCTTAAATCAATCTCACATTAATCTGATTAAGTTAGATGGTATTAGAATTGAAGTTAGACAACTAGAGTCAGCTTATGTAGCTTGGTGGCATACTCAAGAAATGATATCTTTCCTTATGGATAGAGATGACTTAATTACAGGAGTAAAACATCATGCAGCTATATTAAATAGATTGTCAGCTTACTTGTTTGAAGCTACTAGAATGGAAGCTAAACTAATGAATACTAAAGATATTTATGTAGAGCAAAGACCTTGGCAAGCTAACTTAGAATCTTTTAATCCACCTTTATAATAGAATTTATATAAACTTACAATTTAATAACAACTAAACATGCAGACATTACAAGTAAATACTTTTAAAGCTTACTTTGACTTGCTCTCTCCTAAGTATGTAGATTGGGAATTTTATAGTAAATATTTAGACAAAGAGCCTCCTTTTGGTGAATTAGGAGTAATAGTATTTTTAAGAACTTACAGTAGATTTATTGAACAATTAGGTAGAAGAGAATACTGGAGAGAAGTATGTTTAAGAGTCGTTGAGTACAGCCTGTCTTTAGATAAAGTAACTCCAGTTGAATTAAAAAAAGAAGAAGCTAAAAAGTTATTTGATATGATGTTTAATCTTAGAGGATTTCCTGCTGGAAGGACTCTATGGATTGGCAACACTAAGATTACTGAAACAAATGGAACAGCAAATTTTAACTGTTCTGCTGCTACTACAGATAGTATTTCTAAGTTTGCAGAATGTTTTTATATGTTACTAGTAGGTGCAGGATATGGCTTTAGTGTAGAAGACAAATACATTAGTAACCTGCCCACTTTTTATCCTGGTAAAACTTTAGTCAATAAAGAGTATAACTACAACAAATACTTAAAAGTAGATGATACAGAGATTGAGTTTTATAAAGATAATAAATTTCTGTCTTCAGTGGTTTATACAGAAAAGTCTTTATGTATAGAAGAAGATAATAAGTATTTATCTGTACCAGAAGACTGCAATAAAGTTAATATTCTGGTAGGAGACAGCCGTGTTGGTTGGGTTAACACTCTAAGACTTCTACTTACTTTACATACTTATTCAAATATAAAAGTTGTTGAAGTAGATTATGATTATGTTAGACCAGAAGGTGCAATCTTAAAAACATTTGGAGGCAGGTCTAGTGGTCACACTGCTCTAGAGACTTTACTAAATAGAGTTGTAGAAATTATAAATGAGTTATCTAAACCTGGAAAATTAAGTAGCGTTCAATGTTTAGATATTAAAAATTCTATTGGTATAGCTGTAGTAGTTGGTGGAGTACGTAGGTCAAGTGAGTTAGTATTAGGAGATTTATTTGACACTAATTTTATTAATTCTAAAAAAGACTTGTGGAGTGATGAAAGTTTAGCTAATAAAAGAGCTACTAGAGTTATGAGTAATAACTCAGTAACCTTATATGAAAACCCTGGTTTAGAATACTTTAAACAATTAATGGAAAGTGTTAGAACATCAGGTGAACCAGGAGTATATAGCATAGGTAACGCTCAAAAAAGAGCAGCTAACAGAAAACTTACCAACCCTTGCTTTACTGGTAGTATGAAACTTCTTACTAGTGAAGGTTATGTTGAATTTAAAGAACTAGAAGATAAAGAAGTAGAAGTAATTAATAAAGAAGGTAATATTACTAAAAGTAAAGTTTGGTCTTCTGGAATTAAAGAGTGCATTGAATTAAGACTTTCTAATAAAGAGACTCTACAATGCACTCCTGATCATATATGGTTAACAAATGAAGGAGAAATACAAGCTAAAGATTTAAAGAATAAACAATTAGTACCTTTTCTAAAAGAACCTGATTTAGATATTAATTATACAAGATATGGTTTTATTCAGGGAGATGGCACTTTAAATAGACTTACTTCAGTTATACACAAAGGGTTGGAAGTAAACATAGGATATAAAGATGGAGACATTTATTCTTTATTTGAAGGTTTAAATTATACAAATAAGAGTTATAGAGTTATTTATTTAAATGACTCTAAAGACCTAGAGGTGATTAAATCTTTAGGATATCAAGCAGTTAAATTACCTCAAAGAACTTTACCAGATAAATATCCATCTTTCTCTTTCAAAGAGAAAGCTTCCTTTTTAAAAGGTTGCTATTCAGCAAATGGTTCTGTTCTTAGCTGTGGTAGAGTCACTTATAAAGCAACTTGTAAAGAATTATTAGAACAAATTCAAGAATCTTTATATTTAGACTTTGGAATTGAATCTTATATAACTACTAATAAGTCTAAAGAAGTGCAGTTTAGTAATGGTGTTTATACCTGTAGAGAAAGTTATGATTTAAATGTAAATAAGTTTACTGATAAAGTTAACTTCTTTAATGAAATTGGTTTTGTTCAAAGATATAAAGTTGAATTATTAGCTAAACACTTATTAAAATCTGCACCTTATATAACTTCTATTAAAAATATTGGTGAACATAAAGTTTATGATTTTACTGAACCTGAAACTCATTGGGGTGTAGTAAATCGCTTTATAGCTCATAATTGCGGTGAAATCCTCTTAGACGACAGAGGAGTGTGCAACTTAACTGAAGCTAATGTATTAGCTCATGTTAAAGAAGATAACACTTTTGATTGGGAAGTTTGGAAAGATACTATTACTTGGGTGACTAGAATGGGATCTAGAATAACCTTAGTTGATATGTGGCATCCTAAATGGCAAGAAACTCAGCAAAGAGATAGGTTACTTGGAGTATCAATGACAGGTATAGTAGAAGCTTTTGATGCTCTTAATTGGTCAGAAGAAGACATTACTTACTTTTATAAAAAGACTCAAAGTATTGTTGATCTTGTTGCAGATAACTATCATAACTATCTAGGTATTCCAAAAAGTTTACTTAAAACTACTATCAAACCCAGTGGTTCATTGTCGCAATTGCCTACAGTTTCATCTGGTATACATAGACCTTATGCGCCTTATTACTTAAGAAGAATTAGAGTTAGTAAAACAGATCCTTTAGCTAAAACACTATATGATTTAGGATTAATTCCTGTTCCAGAAAACAGTCAAGGTGATGACTTGTTTGGAGAATACTGTAACACTTGGGTATTTACTTTCCCAGTTAAAACTAAAGCTAAATTAAATTCAATTGATGAACCAGCTTTAGTTCAGTTAGAAAGATATAAACAAGTAATGCAGCATTATGTTCAACACAACTGTTCTATTACTGTATCTGTTGCTGAACATGAATGGGAAGAAGTAGCTCAATGGTTGTATGAAAATTATGATTACTATATTGGAATAGCATTCTTGCCTAGATTTGATCCATTAGATAAAGATGGGAAGGTTCTATATCCTAACTTACCTTATCAAACTTCAAATGAAAAAGAATACTTAGAACTTAAAGATAATACTCCCAATTTAACAGAAGGAGAATTAATTGAATTGTTAACTAAGTATGAAAAACAATATGAAGAATTAGATTTAGGTTCTGATTGTGCCTCTGGAGCTTGCCCCGTGCGCTGATGAATTATGACAGCTTTATTTCCAAACTATGTAATATTATCAACCTTTAGTTTAATTCATTTAAAAGAACTATCCTTATTTTATGGATTAAAGCTACCTCAGATTTATTACCTAAGTAAGCATCAACTTATTATAGAAATCTTAAAGTATTATTCTTGGTTTAATTAAACTTTACTTAGCCAGCCTAATAGTTCCTCTTGACAGAGAGAGCTTCCTAACAAGAGGCTGGCTACTTTTATTAATGATAACTAGACGTGGTAATTTTATTCAACTAAACAAACCTGAGTGGTTTAAAGATAAAGCTTTCTTAAGCTGCCTTGAAAATGAGTGGACTTGGTACAGCATTCAGAAGTCTCCTGAGTTTTGGGATACTATATTTCACTATGAAGAGAATGCTGGCAGTCTTGACTATTTACCTCACTATATAGCTGAGGAATTAGAAAGTATATGTAAATCAGAATGTTTAAGAGAAGGATTAATATGGATAACAAACCTACCAAACTAAAGTTTCATAACTTTAAAAATAGACAATATAAAAGACAACCTTATATACTAGAATTTAATATTTGGTATAAGTCTTTTATATTATGTTTCTATCCTCCTTGTATTGATACAGTTAACACATTTAGAGGAATAGATTATTTTCTTTCATTACCTGGATTTAAGTTTTCTTATAAAGATTACAAAGAATATCATTATGAAAACTTAACTGATAATGATTGGTATAACTTACTAGAGGAAGAGCCTTTTTAATTATGAGAATTGAAATATCTGATTTTGGTAGATTAGAAATCTTACTAGGTTCTCTCTACTTTGTTTTCAACTGTAGACCAACTCAATTTAGTGAGTTTGGTTACACTACTGTCTACTGGAATGGTAGACCTGTTTGGTACGCTTAATTTATATTTTTAAATTTATTAAAACTAAATATTATGTATAACAATCAAACTATCTGGTTAACTTTAAAGTCTGATGTTCCTAATAACTTACCCCAAGTATTTACTTTAGCTGATGGGGGTAAATTAGTTTACTATCCAGATGGTAATATTAATAATTCAAAAGGAGTTAAGAAAATAAATTCTAACTCCTATAAAATGTACTCTCCTTGTGGTGAGATTGTTGAAGTTACTAATTTAAGTAGCTTTTGTAAAGCACTATTTGGTACTACAGTAAATACTGATAGACCTAAGTTTGTATCTTCTTTTAGTGATATGTTTACTGGTATTAGAAAGGAAAATAATGTAATGGGCTGGACTAAGTTTCAAGAACCTAATGTTGCTGAACCTCAACAACAAGAACCTGACAATCCTAATGGTGAAGAGGAAGAAGAGGATACAGAAGCCTTAGAACTATTATGTGTAGCGTAAGCTAAGTAATACCTAAGTTATTTTAACTTGGCATCTCCCAACCTATCTTCCAATCTAAAGCAAGTAATCTAGTAATAGCTTCTTTTTCAGTCTCCATTTGAGTCTGCTCAAAAGCTCTAACTACATCTAACCATTTACCTCTAGTGCCAGCTATAAAGTTAGCATAGTTAATTAAGTATTCATTAGATTGAAGTATCTGGTTAACTACTGCTAACAACCCAGCTTTAAACTCAGGTAGATTAGTATCTGTAATACCAGTTCTTACTATATGTTGAGCAGTTAGGTTAGGAGCATCTAAAGAATTTTGGCTAACTGAATATGCTTGTGCTTCAGGTAATATTGTAGTAGTCCACCTATCTCTTTCAGCATCAGAGTAATCAGATACAGCTTGTCTTTGTAAACTAGATGCGTAACTATAAATATCTTTTTCTACTTGCAACTTAGCTTCTACTAAAGTTTGAGGAAGTAAGTCTTCAATAACTTGCTGTCTTAACTCTTCTTGTAGTTCTAGGTAAATAGTTATTTTAGTAATGTAATAATCATATACTTCATTACTAGGATTTAAAGATTCTACAGTACCATTAAAATGTCTTAACTCATACAATACATCAGGATAGTATTCTACTTGTTTGATATTAACAGGCAAACTAAAGGTAGATTCTAATTGTAGAAATTCTTCTCTAGTAGACTTTAATGTACTAACTTCATCATAAATCTGAATGTAGTTATCTCTAATTATAAAGTGTTTCATCTTATTTTACTTTTACTATGTAGTTGAGAACTATATAAGGCTGCATGTTGTTGTGAGCTGCTCCTCCTCCAGTGTTACTTGTAGGAGTAGAGGAAGAAGAGATAGTAATGCCTGTAGTTGATGTACTTACTAAATCTTTGTCTGCTGAGTTTTTAGAAATATAATCTTTATTTGTTGGATAAACTCCAGCAACTTCTCCAGCTACAGCAACATCTAAAGATGGTCTTAAAAAAGAATCAACATTTATATCAGAGTTTCCTCCCTCACTTCCTCCTCCTAACTTCCAAGCATATAAATCATGAGAGTGTCCTGCCCCTTCTTCTACTGTATGGGTATGTTCATTACTATGACTATGTGCAGGTAACTCACTTTCAGTTAATGTATGTGTAGCTTCACCTCCAGTAGACCCTAAAGCAAATCCAATACCAACTCCTACAGGTATTTTTTGTTCTAAGTTAGGTAAGTTAAAGGTAGAGCTGCCATCTCCTGCACCATAAGTAGTACCAAATCTACTAAACAAAACATTATAAGTTGTTCTATTAATAGCTTGACCATTAGCAAACATAAAGTTGTCATCTGGTACAACACTACCTCCATAAGGGATAATTGCACCTACAGGTAAACTACCCCCTACAGAAGTAATATAACCAACAGTAGCTATTTGATTTGGGTCTGCCTCAGCTAGAGGAGTAGGAGCTTTAGGAATACCTGTAAAAGTAGGGCTATTAATATTGGCTTTACTGTTTTGTAAGCTAGTAATAGAGTTAGATATAGAAACTAAACTACTATTGATAGTTGCAATGTTAGTTTCTGCTGTGGTGACTCTTAAAGTGAGGGCAGTCAAATCAGCTTGTAACTGAGTTATCTCTAATAGTAAATCATTTCTTAAATTGTTAATAAGAACAGATAACTCTCCATCTCCAAAAATAGAGTCTTGTAAGTTAGTTAATTGATTAGTTAATTCAGTACAGCATTGTTGAAGTGCAGCAATGAAATCATAGTTTTCTACTGTAGTGTAGAGGTCTGAAATGGTGCTGCTCAGTTGAGTTCCTGTGTGAAGGGATCTGTCAAGTACAGCTAGAAAATTGTTATCTAACGTTTGGCAATCTAAGGGCGTATTTTGATTACCTCTTAAAGTTAATACTGGCATGTATACATTTTTATAAAGTTAACTTACTTCCAGTTAACTAGATTTCACATGAATAAATAAGGCAATAAATTTAACTTGTTAAATTTACACTTTTGTAAACAAAGCAATAATCACATGGCATTTTTAAGTATTGAAAGTAGCAATCCAAAGTTCAGTTACATTATTAATAAGAATCCTAGTAACCCTGCTATAGCTAAACCTATTAGGCAAGGTACTGCTATTGGGTGGTTTGCTAATGAACAGAAGTATTGTGTTAGGTTTGTAGACCCTCCTCAAAAGATGTCTTACAACAAAGCTGAGTATGAATACCTTGATGTGACAGCTTTGAGTTCACCAGCAGCTTACAGTAATCTTATTAGAGATTTCTTTAATGGATTGTTAAAAAAAGAAAGTGAGTTTGATGTAATTGAGCATGACTTTCATAAAATAGAATTAGGATTTATTAAATGTAGTAAAAGAAACCTTGAACACTTTACTAAGTTCTTTCCACAAGTTACCTATATAGAACTAGCTAAAAATACTTATCAAGTAACCTTTTTTGATAAAAAATTAAGTTCTCTTAGAAAGCTACTTCATTTAACTAATCTATTCTGTATCTTCATGATGGTAGCTGATGATGACTTCTATGTTGACATTAATGAAGATGTTATCAAAAAGTATCTAGTTTCATTACAAGTTATAAAAGTTCCATACTATATAGCTAACCTATTCAAAATACAGTTTCTCAAAACTAAAGCTCTGTTTACTAAGTTTGCACCTACCTTACAAGAAGCCTGCACTGAAGAAGTTACCTTTGAGTTTGGTACTGTATTAGATGCTAGAAAGAGGTGGATTGAAAGTAACCTTTCTTTTAAGAACAATATAGTAGACATTGGTGCAGGAGAAGACTTTAACTACGCTTACCTGTCTAGAAACATTAAAGGCATCTATTACCCAGTAGATAGAGATGAAGAAGCTAGAAAGTCTATTACTAGAAAGATTGAGTATAAGAAGTTTGATAAGGTAGCTGAACCTTTAGCTGACTGGAATGAAATTAAGGAACTATTAGATAGTGACACTGAAGTTATTTTAACTGAGATACTTGAACATAATAGTTTGAAGGAAGCTAGAGCTTTGTTAACAGAGGTCTTAAGTCATCCACAAGTTAAACGTTTACTTATAACCTTACCTTGGATGCCTTTCAACAAATACTATTTATTAGATACAGAGTTTAGGCATGATGACCACAAATGGGAAGCTGATAATGAAGTATTAACTAAACTTTATTATGTTGTCAGATCAGAAAAGAAATATAAAGTTGCAGAAGCTTTTATAGGGGATTTAATTTATGGAATATCTCCAACAGTAGGAATAATTATTGAGAAGGTGTAATTACATGACAATTAATATTCAAATACCCATGCACACTGTAGTCACTATGGTGGCTCCTTCATGCTCAGGTAAATCTCTACTAGTAGAAACATTAGTAAATCAATTAGAAAGAACTTATCAATTAGGTTTAAGTAAACTCAACTTCCATGTAATCTCTTCAGATGATATACGTAGAGAGCTTATTGGGGAAGACTTACATAAACATGACAATGAAATGCTTTATGCTTCTGGGGCTGCATTTGATTTACTATTTTGTAAGTTGAGAAACCTACTTCAGTTTCCTCTTAGTTTAAAGAATGCAGTAGTGTTTGTAGATACTACTGGTTTAAGTAAAGAGTTTAGAGACCAGGTAAATAAAGTAGCTGAGAGATATGGTTATAATACAGCAGCCATTGTATTAGACTACAAAGAATATCAAGACTACTTTAAGTTAGCTGAAAATGATGAGAGAGTAGATAAGTCAGTTGTTAGCAATCATGTAAAAAGACTCAGAACTAAAACTCTACCTCAAATGAGGAGGAAAGACTACTCAGCAGGTATCTTTAAAATTAAACAGCTAGATTACCTTTGGCACAACGTTGAAATTCAGTTAACTAATGCAAATGAATATATCAACTGTAGGCTACCTATTAAAACTGCTGAAGGGGAAAGGATAGAGTATACTTGTTTAGGGGATAGTCATGGTTGTTATGATGAGGTAATACAAGTATTAACTAAAGCTGGGTTTACTATTGAAGAGGGGTTAATTAAAAATCCTGGCAACAAAAGAATTGTTTGTTTAGATGACTACATTGATAAAGGAAGTAAGCAAAAAGAGCTTATTCAATTCTTCTATAACAACCAAGATTACATTTACCATGTTTTAGCTAATCATGAGGATTTTGTTGTAAGGTACTTTACTGGAGATATCAAACCAGATAAAGACTCTTTACAATACTTTGATTCTATTAGCTGGCTTAAAGATACTCCTGAGTTGGAAGAATTAAAATGGCTACATTCTCAAGCTAAACCCTTCTTAATTCACCCTGACTTTATCTGTACTCACTCTCCTTGTAAACTAAAACACTTAGGTAAACTAGATAAGGAATCTAAGAGAGCTCAACTTAAGCATAGACTACCTTCTATCTATGGTAAAGACTTTGATACTGAGGAAGAATACAAAAATGTACTAGAAACTAATTTAAATTGGTTAAAGGAGCAAGCTGTAGCTAACTTTCCTTTTATCTTCTCTGGTCATCTTTCATTCAGTAATGTTGTCAGACTAGGTAGCCAAGTAATGTTAGATACTGGAGCAGTCTATGGGAATAAACTTACCGCTTGTACTGTAAAAGGAAGAAAGCTAGACTTTACTCAAGTTCAAGCTAAAGAAGCATACTACCCTATTAAGTATCTAACAACTATCTTTGATACTAAAGATAAAGTTAACTTAAATAGTCTAGACTCTAGGGAACAGAGAAGAATTAAGAGAGCTTTAGGAGAGAAACCAATCAACTGGCTATCAGGAACTATGTCACCTAGTGCTAGTAATGATTCTCAGTTAGAACCTATTGAAACAGCATTAGAATACTATAAATCTAAAGGTGTTACTGACCTAGTAATGCAATGTAAAGAAATGGGCAGTAATGCTTCCTTCTATTGGCTGCCTAATCCAGAAGACTGCTACATGGTTAGTAGAAATGGCTATCTTATTAATCAAGTAGACATTAAACCTATAGTAGATAAGTTCCACTCTCTAATTGCAGAAAGGTTTCCTGATGCTACTCAAGTAATAGTTTTTGGAGAATTGAAACCTTGGTCTGCTTTAGGTAAAGGTTTAATTGACCACCACTTCATCCCTATCTACTCAGGGATGAAAACTGAGTTAGAGTTCTCTAAAACTAATGGTTTTGATACAGCTTTCTCTAGTTTGTTATCTCAAGCTAAAGAAGAGTTTGCTCATGACAGAGGTAAGTTATCTAAAGCTGAGTTAAGGGCTAAGTATGGAGATGCTAAAGTAGAGTGGTATAACAGTGTACTACAAGCTGCTAAGTATGTTAATCCTGTAGATATTGATTTAGCTGAGGTAGAAGCCTACAAGGAAGAGTTAGATGGGTATACTCAAGATAGTGAGTTAGATTTCCAACCTTTCCAAGTATTAAAGATTGAAAGAGGTGATAAAGTAGAAGTGTTACCTTTTGATAACTATGAAGGGTTTAAACTATTTAACTCTAATCAAATTATAAAATTAGATTTAAATTCTAAGGAAGGTTATGATACTGAAGTTTTGTATGCTAGATATGTGTACAAAAACTGGGTATCTGCTCCACAAGACTTCTTTGGTTATACTAAGTTAGAAGGTGTAGTTATTAAACCTTTAGACCCTAAGCTGACTAATGTAGCTCCTTATATTAAAGTAAGAAATCCTCAGTACCTTAAGTTAGTGTATGGGCCAACTTACAATTTAGAACCTACCTATAGTAAACTAGTTAAATCTAAAAGGATTAGTAGAAAGATTAAGTCTTCCATTAATGAATGGCAGCTAGGTTTAGAAATGTTAGGTATTCATTCTAGTCAGATGACATTAGATAACTCTAAAGCAGTAGACTTAATGATTAAGTTTATTGCAGAAGAAAGGAAAGTGGAAGTGTTAGATCCAAGGTTGTAAATTATGGAAACTTATTATGTCATGTACTTTTATGAAAATGAAGAAGTGCATTCTGTAATAGAATTACAGGCTTCTTATTTACACTCTGATTTGCTAAGTAAAATAGAAGCAAATGCACCAATGGAAGATTACTATTATCAGGTAGTCACAAAAAAAGTATATGAAGACTATAATTCTAGCAAACCAGAAACCTAAGTACAGTTCTCTTCACTTTACTACTCAGTACAAATTTAGTAATCTAATAATATAAACTTTAACTTAACTATATATCTATGAAACTAAATACTACTCCTTACATTGTTCAAGAACTCTTAGATAAAGGTTACATTAGTTCTGACAATAAAGATAAAGTAGCTGAAGTGCTTGCTAATGAAGGTAAGCTTAGTAAAGAGTACCAGGTTAAAAGTAAGATTCTAAACTATCTAGAATACTTCTCTGGTTCTCTAGTTAAAGAAGTAGATGTTAATTCAATTTACTCTAATATCAAAGCTAAATTTAAAGAAGATGCTGAACTTGAAAATGGTGATATTAGATACCAAGTATTAGATTATCTAAAGAAAGAAAAGAAGTTAAGTCATTATGCTGAATTGAGTGAAACATTAACTGATTCATTAAAATTAACTACTAATGTAGTTGAAATGTTAAAGCCTTTTCAGGTAGTAGGATATAGGAAAATATTGTAGTAGACTGACCACCTAACTCAAGTTAACTAGTCCATTATGGTAAATAATCTTTATTTTAAAACCATAATGGCTAGAAAGAAAAGAGTTACTAGAAGGGCTAAAGTTGAGTATACTGAATCTAAACTTACTTATCAAGAAACTGAATACAAGCAGTTTACAGGAAAGATTCAGACTACTAAATTGATTAGACCTCTGAATCCTAGACAAAGAGAATATATTTGGTTAATTAAAGAGAAGACTGTTATCATTGCCCAAGGAGATAGCGGCACTTCTAAGAGCTTTCTAGCCCTACATACAGCTATTCAACTGTTCAATAATGAGTCTTCTCCAATAGAGAAGATTTTTTATATTAGGGCTAATGTAGGACTTAGTGAAGAGAAAGACTTAGGGTACATGAAAGGTGATTTGAAAGAGAAAATATTACCTCTAGCCTACCCAGTCTTAGACTCTTTAATAGGATTCATGAATGAAAGTCAAGCTAAGTATTTAGTAGAATCAGGTAAAATAGAAGTCTTACCTGTAGCTATGGTTAGAGGGCGTACCTTCAACAACTCTATAGTAATTGTTGATGAAGCTCAATCATGTAGTCCTACTAGTATACTCACCTTACTTACTAGAATAGGTCAGAATAGTAAAATGCTTCTACTGGGTAACTGTTCTAACTACCAAAAAGATACTAAAGCTAATATTAATGATGGGCTTAATGATGCTATTAATAGACTTCAAGGATTACCTGATGTAGGTTATATCAGATTTAGAAGAGAAGATATAGTTAGAAATAGTGTTATCAAAAACATTTTAGCTAGGTATGAAGATTAATAAGTAAACAAATCAATAGGAGACTAATTACAGTCTCCTTAAACTTTTATTAACTAACATTTATTAAACAAATGAGAACAACATTAATTAAAAAAAAAGATATTCAATCTCAAAACTCTGGAGAATACAACTATGAAGATTACAGTAAAACAAAAGCTTTTAAAAGAATTCAAGTGTTGGAGGTCACTGGTGTAAAAAAGCTTAAGTGGGAGTGGACTGCTCCTACACCTAATGAACTAGGAATACATCCTTACTCTAGAAGAACAATTAGAAAGTATACATTTCATGAACTTACAACAAGCAATTATTGAATTAGAGTGCTGCCTTAGTAAAGTAGTAAAAGTATCTGAATCAGAAGCCTATCAGTTAGCTACTAAAGAGGGTCACTCAAGTTTAGCTACTGACTTAGAAGATGTTAAACATAACTTAGAAAATACTTTAAATAACTTACAGGACTTGTTAGATATTGAGTTTATAGAATCTTTAGAAATAGATTTAAATGAATGTGTGCCTTTGACAAAAGAAATGTATGAAAGGGCTACTAAACTTACTAAAAATATGGAAGTTGATTTAAATGAAGATTTAGAAGGAGACTTTTAGTAATGGCTAATAGAAATTATGTACATGAATTAAGTAAATTTCTTAAAGAAAATGTAATGTCTTCTCCTCAAGAACAACATTTTGAAACTATAGTTTATCTTAAAATTAATAAGTTTCTTTCTGATAATAATTTAGTTATTACTACAAAATGGGATTAACTCTAATGACTAATGAAGAGTTTGCTAAGAAGTTAATAAGTAAATTATGTAGTAGAAATTATATTAGTTGGCAAGAAGGTATACAAGGAGAAGTAACTCAGTTTCTACAAGAAAACAATCTCCAAGTTATTAATACTAAAGATCAACTATTAGGTTACTGTGTTGAAGATGTAATTATCTATTACTTCCAAGAATTAGAGCATTATCAAGAGAAGTATGGAAGTAATATACCATCAGAACTTACTAGAGAACAAAGTCAGTATTTACTAGAGTTAGCTGATAGATTAAACAGCAAGCATGAATTAACTTTTTGTTGGGATGACATTGATGAAGCAATTGAAGAATGGTTAGGTGAAAACTATGCTACCTCATTGGACTAAAGTTAGACTTACTGAAGATATTGCTTGCTCTACAGTAGAAAAAGGTGATGAAGGTGTTGTGATAGATTCCATTCTAATACCAAACAAAACTTTTTATTTAGTTCAAGTAACAGATAAAGAAGAAATTATTACAGCGGTAGAAGAAAGTTTAGTAAATGTGGATTTAAACTAATATGACTTTTAAGAAAGGTGACAAAGTAAAGTTAACTAAAGACTTTCCTCCTAAGTATAAACAAGGTGAAGAAGTCAATGTAACAGAAGCTTATGAAGCGGTAGATTACTCTACTATGTATTATGAAGTTAACGCTGACATTACTGTAGAAGAAGAGGATATTGAATGATGGATGAATTAGACAACTTATTAGACAACTATAGTAAACCTGATTTAGAAATACCTTTAGAAAAAAGATTTGAAATAGCTAAATTTAATAATCTTATTGAAGGTGCTAGTAAAGAGCAAGCTATTGAGTTAGCTAAACAAGCTTGGAAATTGATGCTTATTAGAGAGCATACTATGAATGAACTACTCAAGTATGAATGGGGATTAACGGATACCAAAGCTGCATAAAGTGGATATTAAATATGAAGCTCTTAATAAAGGGTTATTTAAACACACTACTAATCCAGGATTAATAAAAGAAGTTCTGTTAGAAAACTACATTGAAAAGTGTCCTAACAGAACTAGGTTAGTAAAAGAAATAGCTTACTGTCTTGTTACTTCTATTGGAGAAAGAGTTGTTAGGAAAGAATACAGAGTAGCTTACTATAGCTGCTCCACTACTGATTGGAAATATAAAGTAGTCTTTCCTAGAGTTAAATACTTTAAGTCACTTAATGATTTGATAATAATAGATATCTCTATTTTAGAAACAAATAGAGATATATTATTTGATAAATATAGATGGTTTAAAGAAGATTTAATTAAAGAGTTAGAAAACTATGGAGAATGAAAAATATTTTGTATCTCAGGCGTTATTAGAAAATAATAGTAGTAAACCTTTACTAATTAGAAGCCCAGATTTTCCTGAGTTAAATAATCAAAGTTTACCTGTTGGATTTAGCGGTATTATGCAGTTTATTTACCCTAGTGATTTAAAGTTAAGAAAAGATAGCTGGATTAATAGTAAGGGTACTCCTGTGGTCTATTTAGAATTAGTAGATAAAGATTTCTAAATTGTACCAACTAAAAACAAAGTTAAATCTATTGCTTCTACAGAAGTATTTCTAATAGTAATAGTATTAGAATTAAGAGTAGTTGGTAATGCAGCAGGCACTATATTATCTACAAACAGAATAGTACCTTCTACAACTTGAGTACCATAGGTTAACTCTATCTTTTGAGTAGTATCTACAGCTATAGACTTTAGAAACTTAATTCCTAAGTCAGCTAATACTACATTAACAATCTGACCAGCAGTTAACAAATAAGGTAGCTTGTAAGATTTACAGTTCTCAATTACATTATCATTAGCTTGCAGAATGAAGTGTTCTTCTCTTTCTTTATAAGTAGAAGGACTTGTACCGCTAACTTCTTTAGTATTGTAATTTAAATTATATGAGTAAAGTAAAGACATGATTTATAATGAAAGTAATGAATACTTATTCTGCCCTGAATACTTTAGACTTAACTGTGCAAGCTATGAAGTAAAGTGTTCTGAGTGTGGAGGCTGCACTGGTGAAGGTAGTTTAGAGTATATTCCTATTAAACCTTATCCTTTATTAGCTAAGAAAAAACATCCTTATTTACTACATCAAAAGAAAACTAAGAAAGATGCTACTAGAAAAGAAAAGTTAGCAAAGAGGTCTACTGAAACTAGTAAGATTGTTAAGAAAGCTCTTAGAAGTGAACGCAACAGTCTAAAAAGTATAGGAGCTAAAGGTACTATTGCTAGTGGAAGGTTTGATGGTTCTGGAGATGGATTTATATCAATCAATGATATCAAATACTATATAGAAGTAAAAACTAGATATTCTGATAATGCTTCTATGTTTCCTACTAGTGCTGAATGGAATAAAGCAACCAACCAAGGCTGCAAGTTATTTGTAGTAGAATCAGCTAGAGGTAGTACAGTTACTATGAGTAAAGAAACATTTATGGAGATATTAGGTTTATAATTATGCAAACTATAATAATGATGGCTGAGTTTGAAGGTAAATGCTTCTGGCAACCTAAAAATGATTACTCAGCAGAATGGAAATTATGGCTACCTACTGGAGCAGCTATTGATATAGAAGACTTACCTTTAAGTTGGGAACTAAATAATCAACTAACTGAATGGGTAGAGTTCTATGATGAACACTTTGATAATACCAAGTTAATTTCTTTAGCAAAAAAAGAAGTAGCAAAAGATAACTTTGATATTTTAGGTAAACATTTATGGCAGCTAGTTAAAGAAGAATTAGCTGGTGAATATAATGTAGTTTACTATAGTGAGTTAGAAAAAAAGGTGTTAGATGCTTAATGAAGAATTGAAAAAAGAATTAAAAGAACTAATTATACAATTATTAGGAATGGGATTAATATTAACTATTCTTGCTTTAGTTGTAATACCTTTTTGTTTTTTACTAACAGTTTTATCTTATTATATAATTACATTTTTAATAGACTTACTATTTTAGTTATGACTAAAGAAAAGAAAGAAGAGCAGCAGGAAAAAGAAGATAAGAAAGAAAAGTATGTAAATAAACCTGGTGGTAGAAAGTAATACTTAGAGAAGCTCAGGTAGATAACAACAGTTAAATATACAACTGAATAATATGTCAGATGAAATCACTTCATTGAAAGAATTAAAAGCTTTAGACTCTCAAATGTTTAAAATGTTTGGGGAGGATTATTATGGTATAACTAATAGGAAAAAAAATGTACAAAAATATACTTTCTTTCCTACTAGATGTCACTCTATTAATAAAGCTTTAGGTGGTAAAGGTATACCAGAAGGGGGAGTAATTAACATAGCAGGTCAAAAATCCACAGGGAAATCAGCTTTAGCCCAACTAATAATGGCTGATTTCCAAGCTCAGAATAAAATAGTAGCTTATTTTGAAGCTGGTGAAGCTTCCTTTGACCCTAGAATAGCTAATTCTTTAGGTCTAGATATAAATAAAATGATTTATGTACCTGGACCTGCCTCTGCTGAACAGATATTAGAAGGTATGAGAACAGTAATTAAAAGTGGGGTAGTTTCTTTAGTTTGTTTAGATTCAGTTAGTGGACTTAGCCCTAGAGTAGAACAAGAAGAAAAGTCCTTAGATGAAGCTACTATGGCTATTGTACCTAGATTGCTTAGTAGATTACTAAAAGAAGTGGCTCCTATTTGTAGAAAAAATAAAACCACATTATTATTTATTAACCAAGTTAGGTCTAATTTAGGAGGTTATGGAAGTAGTGAAGTAGAACCAGGAGGTAATGCTATACCTTTTTATGCAACTATATTAGCTAAAACTAGAAGAGTAGAAATATTAAAGAAAGGAGCTAATGAAATAGGTATAAAAATAGAACTTAAAACTAACAAAAACAAAGTAGCTCCTCCCTTTACTAAAGGTACTTTTGATATCTTATTTGGGGATGAGAATGAACCAGGTTGTATAGATATCTATGGAGATGTAATAGATATAGCTTTTGATAAAGGTATAATTAAAGGTAGTAAATCTTGGATGGAATACCCTGCTGGTAATAAAATTAATGGTAGGGAAAAAATGAGAGAATACTTAAAAGATAACTCTAATATATTTACTCAATTAAGAGAAGAATTAAAACATGACAACACCACTACAGAAACCACAGAGGAAAAAGACTACCAAGAAGAGGCAGCTTAATAAACTACCTGCTAGTCTACCTAACTATAAGTATGAAGCTTTTAGTTATAAAGATATTCAGAGAGCTGCCAGTTACTTCCAAGCTGAGTTAGCTAAAATTGAAAAGCTTATAGGTAAAGTAACTCAAATTAATAAACCTGAATCAGTTAGATATGGTAGTACAGTAAATACTCCAAACTTCTATAATGCTGCTTTTACTCAAGCTACTAATCCTGCTAGTTATCTAGATTTACCTCCTCAACCTCCTAGAGTATTCCCTGCTGGTACAGGAATCAATCCATATCAGCCTGGTATTGCTGGAGCTACTTTAGATATGCCAACTGTAGGTGGAGGTATTACTCCTAAAGCAGAAGTGTATGAGACTTTACAACAACCCGCAATAGTAGATAACAGTGCCGACTTAGAAAGTGAACTAAAAGATATGTTAAATCAGAATGCAAATTAGTTTAAAAGATAGTATTGAACACAAGGCAAAGTTAGCTTATCAAGAATTCTATAATGAATACAAACATTCTTTCTGTTTAGGTAGCTGGGAACAGTTAATTGAAGAGCAGAAGCAACATTATAGAAAAAAAGCTGCTAAACAAATATGGTCTAGTTGGGACTATGAGAAATAAATAAAAGTAAAGCTCTCTAGTAATAGAGGGCTTTTAAACTTATGTCTAACAAAGGATTAAGTAAACACACTTTAAAAAGCTACAGTAAAAAGAAACCTCAGTTACGTAGGTATATTAAACAAGGTTATGAAGAACATACTTTGTTACCTAATAGAAGTATTAGACATAGAAAATGGGATAGAAGAAATCCTTATAAAATAGTTGAAAAGTATTTAGAGTCTAAAGTAGGTTGCAACTGGAATGATGTTTACTCAGAACTTAGAAGTAAAATAGGATATTTTAAAGTAGAAGATTATATCAAATCTTTTACTATTAAAAAATATAAAAGACTAACTTGGAGTAGATATGGTAAAGTTTACTATTCTATAGATAAAAAAATTAAAGGTATTAGACCAGGTGAATTTTATATAGACTCAAATAACTTACTTCAACAAGTACCCAAAAAGAGAAAGATAAATAAAGTAAAAAAACCTATAGTTATCAAGATAGATGATAACCATGAGTATAGATATTTAGAGAATAAAGCTAGTTGGTATTACTATTACAAAGATATTACTAAAAAAGTAAAGAAAAGATTAGTAGTAGACAGTAAAGGCAAACCTGTTTTTTACAATAGACTTAACTGTAAAATATTAGACCCTATGTTGTTAGGTACTCCTATGTTTACTTATCAGACTGTAGAAAAGGTAACTTGGGAAAGAGATCCTATAGATACGTTTGGTAATTATCATAGATTAAAACTTAGAAATTTAGGAGTGTTCTTATGATAGTAAAAAGTGGTCAAGATGATTATGACTGGCATTAGAGAAAAACTCTACTCTGAAATCTTTGTTGAGTTACCTATATTAGCTAAAGAACAAAAGTGGGCTATAACTGCTGACCACTGTATAGGAAGAATAATTTATGACTCTGTAATGAGTTGTAAGTGGAGTAAGGTAGTTAAGTCACCTTTCTATAAGAATGCTGAGTTGAGTAAAGTTGAGGAAGCTCTATTAGTGTGCGATCGCCTAAAGGTGGAAGGTAAAATATTAGCTGACAAGTTGAATGAAGAGAGTTTGAGATATAGAAAATGATAGATATTTACAGCTTAAATGAGATACCTAAAAAGTTTAATAAACAAGGACTCTGTTATTTTGGTAAGCTGACTAAAGAAGAGTTGCCTTTAGATTGTGAGCTAGAGTATGTTCCAGGCTATACCAATATATACCTAAACTCATTTGAAGAAGACTTTGTGCAGTTTGAGTACATGGATGGATTTAGTCCTAACCTTAATAAGAAGCTACACTTAGGTCATCTTAGTAACTTTATCTTTGCTAAAACTTTTCAATCACTGGGAGTTAGTAAACAAACTATTGCTATCTATGGAGATACCTTAAAAGGAACTGACTACACCAATAAAAATCAGATAATGTTTGACTACAAAGTAGATAAAGAATACTTTGCTAGTCAGATGACACTTAGTGATGACAGTATATTAAGTAATGGTAAGGGTAAGTATGAAGGTGCTAAAGTCTGGCAAGATAATGTAATGATTAAGTCCAATGGAGGTACTACATACTTCTATCAAGATGTAGCTCTAAGACAGCATCTAAAGTTACCAACTCTATACTTAACTGGACAAGAACAAGTAAATCACTTTGCTGAACTTAAAAAGTATGATGGCAATGTTACTCATATAGGATTAGGTTTAGTCAACCTTAATGGCAGCAAGATGAGTTCTAGAGAAGGTAATGTTGTCTTTATGGAAGAAGTTGTAAGTAAACTAAATGAAGGTTTTAATAACTTAAAGTTAACTTACAATGTGCTGGCTGGTAGTCTTATTAAAAGTAATCCCACTACTAATAAGAATATAAACATGACTGACTTAATGGATGTAAAGAAATCATTAGGTCTGTATGTGAGCTATTCACTGGCTAGATTAGATAAGCTACCTATTGAGTTTGAAAAGGTAGAAATTAGCCCTTTAGTTAAGTATCTGTATGCTAAGTCTAAAATTAAGTTGAATCCTTCTATATTGTTCAATAAGTTAGTAGAGGTGTGTCAAGCTTTCAATGGAGACTATGAAAGTAAAAGTAGTCAGGAGAATGTTGAGTTGTATTCTCAATATAAGGTAGATGCGGAGTATATGTTTGATAAGTTAGGGTTGTATAAGGTTGAGAAGGTGTAGATAGCAAGTATCAAGCTTGTTCAACTTTTCCATTCACCTTTTCAGACTTTTCTTTGAGTCAAATAGGTTGTAGCCTTTCTATTGAGCAACTAGACAAATAACAAGAGTAAGTTAACCTAAAGATAGTAAGATAAGTAAGACTACTAGAAGTCAACCTAGAATAAGACCTCTAAGTGAGAACCTAAGAGGTCTAAGACTAAGTAGTCTATCTAGATAGCAACCCTAAGCTAAGTTATAAGACCTCCCTCTAAGTCTGTAGTTATCCTAAGTAAGGAAGCTTGCGCCCTAACAGCCTCCTTCATTTTACTCTCTAAAGACTTTACTAAATTACCTTTATTGTAGTGTACTGTAAATCCATCATGCTGAAAGAGAGTAATAGACATATATTTACTATTCTCTTTAGCTATATCAAAGACTGGCTTAAGTAATACCATCTCCATTAGTTGAGCCTCCTGAGCTAACAAAGACTTAACACAGTCATGTCTTTCTTTATCAGTATTACCTTCTACTAAAAGTTCTCTACCATCATGCCAGTCTAAAGTTAACTTACCCTCTTCTAAGACTTTAGTTATCTTAGCTTCTCTGGCTTTATAAAGAGCTGCCATAATGGGACGGGCTAACACATCAGCACCCTTCTTGGCTATCTTTAGTTTCTTAAATCCTTTAGTCAGTCTAGCTAATAAACATGACTTCTTCATACCATAAATAAGAGAATAAAGACTTTCTTTAAGTAAACCTTTGAGAGCATCAAACCAACCAGGGTTATTTAATTTATTGTAAGTATAGTTAATTCCTAAATGAGTAAAGAGGGAAGTCCAGATATGGTTGCCTGATTGTAAGAATTCTTGTACTTCTGTTATGTTCCATAGTTTAGCTACTATAGCCAACTGACTACTAACTAAATCATACTCATACCAACCCTTACAGATGGCTTTTCTTAGCTTTCTACAAAGAAGTAGTATACTTTCCCCATGAGGAAATATCCTTACTGTTCTACCAGCACTGCTAGGTTTGTAGTAAGGCTTAGGATTCTCATATATAGATAGAAGTATCTTAGTTTCTATTTCTCTTAAAGTAGCGTCCTTAGTAGGCTTGAGTTTAGGGTTAGTTTCATTAGACTCTAATCTAGCCAGCACACTAGACACATGGTCAAGGTTTTCTTTAACTTTGCTAGTAAAAAGATTAGAAGGTAAATTATTTAAGTATTCTAATAAAGGTAGTGCCTCTACAGAAGCATTATCATAGAATCTCTTAACTTCCTCTTCTAACTCCTTTCTAATTTCACCAGGAGTATTCTTATTAGCTTTCTTTAAAGTAATAAAGTTGATCATGTTTGTACTGTTACCTATAGGAAAATAACCTAACTCTTTTTGAATATAATACTGTACTTCTAAAGCAAAGTAAGGAATAGCTGACCTAGCTTTACCTTCTTCATAACTGTACTCTTTAATAGCTAACTTTAAACCTGTTTCTTCTTGAAATTTAGTTAGATAGTTGCCTGCATTGTAGCGGTGATTTTTAAGTTTCTTATAGCAACCTTCACAACTAGCTAAAGTATGTCTATCTAAAACAGTATAGTTTTCTTTGTTCTTACTAAAGATAAGTTTGAGAACTAGCTTTCTGTAACCAGCATTATCTTTAAGAACTGGGTAATGTTCAAGAAGAGAGTTAGTTAACTCTTGAGATATTAATCTTTTTATCATATAATTAAAATATATATTGAGATTGGATTGAAATATATAAGTTAGACTTAGTAGTTAAAGAGGGAGTTATTAGAAGTAGCTGCCTCTATTTTAATGTATACATTTATAGTACCAAAAAGGGCTAGTTATGGCAAGGAGAAAGTGGGTTGAAAAAAGAATTAAAATAAGCTTTTCACAAACAGAAATAGATAAATTAGAAGCTTATTGTGAAAAGCATGAAAGAGAATATAGTGATGTGATTAGAGAGCTAGTAAGAAATCTAAAAGTGGAGGATTAAAAATGACAACTTACATTGAAGTAGAATCAACCTTAGACTTGCATAATAAAGTAGATGAACTAATAGGAGACTTACCTATTGCTTGGTCTACTGCTAACAGATTACAGTATCCCCATGCAGAAGTAACTTATGAAACTTCTTATATTAATGGACTTAAAAAAGCTAAAGTTAGATTAGTTAAAGATGTATATGATGAATCTAAAGTAGAGGAGTATGAGGTAACTTTAAAATGATTAACCTTTACCTTAAAGACAGTTTAACCAACCAACTAAAACTGTTTACTCCTATTCAACCTAACCATGTAAACATATATGCTTGTGGAATAACCCCTTATGATTTCTCTCATATAGGTCATGCTAGATCAGCTATTACATGGGATATTTTAATCAGGTATTTAAAGTACCTTGGTTATTCAGTCAACTACATTAACAACGTAACTGACATAGATGACAAGATTATTGAGAAAGCAAAAGTTAATAATGCTCCTGCTTTAGAAGTTAGTGATTACTACTTTAAAGAATATCAGAAAGAGTTAGCAGCTTTAAATGTGATACCTGCTGATAACTACCCTAAAGTTAGTGAAAATATACCTCATATTATTAAGTTTATTCAAGAGTTAATTGCTAAAGAGGCAGCTTATGTGGCAGGAGATGGAGTTTACTTTAACCTCAACTCAGCAGCTAACTACGGTAAATTATCTAACAGAGATAGTCAAAGTTGCAGCTATCAAGACTTTGCTTTATGGAAATTAACTAAAGATAATGGCTGGGATAGTCTTTGGGGTTATGGTAGACCCGGCTGGCATATTGAGTGTTCTACATTTATAAAAATTTATATAGGAGATACAGTAGATATACATTGTGGAGGTAGTGATTTAGTATTTCCACATCATGAGAATGAAATAGCACAGTCAGAAACCTTAACTGGTAAACCTTTAGCAAACTATTGGTTACATAATGGTATGGTTAAAATTGATGGTAAAAAGATGTCTAAGTCATTAGGTAATACTATTACTATCAAAGATGTGTTAGCTAAATATCATCCTCACACTCTTAGAATGTTATTCCTACAAACTGGGTATCACAAACCAGTTAACATTACAGAAGAGTCTTTAAAGGCTGCTGAAAATGCTTATCTTAAATTAGAGAAATCTGCTAACTTATCTCATACTTATATACTATCTGAAGAAAATCCTTACCTTAAAAAGTTTGAAGAATATATGTCAGACGACTTAAATACAGCTAAGGTATCTGCACTAATGTTTAAGTTAGCTAAAGAAAAAAAGTATTCTATTTTAAAACAAATAATGAATTTAGTTGGATTACTATGAGTAGAAAGCAAACAATAGAATTAGAGTGGTTTAATATAGAAGATAAAGAACCTGACCCTTTAACTCCTATAATTACAGATTGGGACTATTCATACATTTTAGTAAAAGAAGAAGATAGTGGATACTATGTTAAGGCTAATGACGTAGATGACTTTTCAATAACCAAAAGTGATTTTACAGAGTGGGCTTACTATCCTTTTTAAAATATGAATAGTTGGATTGCAGATTACTTTGTAGATAGCTTTAAAAGTATAGCTTCTGAACTACCTAGCTATTCTCTCTGTAAAATAAATAAAATATTAGTAGATGAAATGCTAAGTAGGTATGATAAACTTAATCAGCAAACTAATCTATCTACTAAGGAACAAAAAGAGCTGACTCTAATTAAAGACTTTATTAGAAAAGAGGATACTAGAATTGTAGAGTCTGGTAAATTGGAAGATAGAATTAATAAATATTTGGATGAACATTTACCTAAATAAAACTTATGTTTACAATCTTTATGTTAACTTGTATAGTAGTCTTTTATATGATAGCAATGAATCTATTATCTGATTAGTATTGCATTCTAAACAAACATAAGCTACTATAGTTAAACATTAAAATAAACAATTAAATATAAAACTAAATATGGATAGTACATTAGAAAGCCAAGTTATTGAAACAGTTTACCCAGAAGGTAGCCCTTGTGCTAGTGGAGCTTGTCCCATGCCTGCTGAATTAGAAGTAGAAGAAACTCTAATTGCTAAAAATGACTTAGTAATCTTCAATCTTAGAGGTAATGTACGCTCAGGTAAAGTAATATCTAAAGGTAAAGTTCACTTAGGTATTGATACTATTGGTATGAAGTCTAATACTAAAATTCCTGTTACTACAGAATTAGTTCCTATGACAGTATTTGTAGAGAAAGCTATCTTAGATAGTTTGGAAGCTGAAGTAGAAGCAGCTTAAATATAATTAGTAAAATACAGTAAACAAAAAGCTCTCTATTAAGGGAGCTATTTTAATGTCTACTAAAGGATACATATACTTCATAGTTGACTATGACAAGAGAGAAGTTAAAATAGGGTATTCAAAACACCCTCAACAAAGACTAAAAGAACTAAAAACTTCTAACTCTGGTAATCTTGTATTAGCTAAAGTAGTACCTGGAACTAGAATAGATGAAAAGAAATATCATAGAGTTTTCTGTCATAGTAGAATACGTAGAGAGTGGTTTCAGTTAACTCTAGAAATAGAAGAGTTTATAAATAGAGAAGCTGCATGAATTTAAAAGAGCATTATAAATGGAAAGAGTATATTAATCTACCTTTAATAGAACTTATAAAAGAATATGAAACTTGGATAGATGATATAGCTAAAGAAGAAATATCTTATAAAATCTATCAATATTATTTAAAACATAAATGTTTAACCGTTAAACAAAAAGAACAAATAGTTGCTAAATTGGTAGACTTATATGTTATATATGATTTAGATGAAGGCATGGTTATATGAATCTAGGTATTTACATATCTAACTTAAAGTGTTTTGAAAAGTATGAAGATGCTAATGTTATCTTTCAGTTGTCTTCCACTTTTGAACATACTATGTCTAAAAAACTGGATAAGTATGTTGAAAGTAAAGTGCACTACAATTTTGATATAACTAATAATCCTAAATTTATTACTACATACACAAGAGAATTTGAGAAGACTCAATCTCTACCTACTGTTAATGAAAAATGTAATAAAATGTTTAATTATTACAGACCTACATATAACTTAGAAACTGGAGAGTACAACATCTTTCCTGGTAGGGATTATCTTTTACATTACAAACTTCTGTATAGTTATCAAAGTAATAAGCTTAATGCAGCCTCTAAATTACAGAATCCTAGAGAGATTGATCTACCAGGTATTCCTCATCATTTAATATGGGATAGTTTAAAAGTACCAACTAATCTTAATAAGACTGTAATTTTAGGTTATGTAGAAGCTTTCCATGATTTAGAGCCAGATGCTTGGGGAGAGCTTCATTATGATAAGAATTATGAGTTTGGTTGGTGGAATCATGTTAATAAACCTATTACTTTATTAGGATGTAATTATAGTTATTGGGGTGATATCTCCTCAGTTCTCATTCATAAGTTAGCTAGCTATGGGGTAGAAAATGTACTTTACATAGGTAAATTAACTTCACTAAATGGAGTATCTGCTCATCTTAGTTCTATTGTTTCAGGTAACATATCCTATCTTAAAGGAGAAATGATTGATTGGAATAGTAATAACTTATGTAGTGAGCTAAACCTACCTCAAGTTAGACACTATACTTTACCCAGTCACATGCTAGAGACTAAAGCATGGGCAGTAAAAGCTAGAACTATGTTTGATATTACTGATAGTAAGATTGGTTACATGGCTAAACAATCTATTAACTGTGGTATTAATTTTGGCTATATAGGTTTGATTACTAGATACCTATTTAATGAAGAGAATGAATTAGATATACATAAGTTTAAAAGTAAGAAAAGAAAGTCATTTAGTAATATAAAAGATTTAGTTAAAAAGCTACCTATATGACTACAAAACAACAAATAGAAAAGTTTAGACAATACTGGGGTATTTCTGAAGTAGAAATGTCTAAGTTGCAACAGTTAATTATAGATGATTTTCTAGAAATAAAGAAAGCTAAGTTAGAAAAACAGTTAGAAGAATACTGTAGTCAGATTACTTTTACTAACTATCATGGAGAAGTATTGTGGTAGATAAAAGGATAACATGAGTTAACCTTTTAGAAGTGAAGCCTACAGTAAAGAGTTTGATTTAGCAGATGATGGATTAAAGTTAACAGATGTTACTGAGGTGTTTGATTCTGCTGCTGATGCTATGATAGAAGACTTCAACATTCCTACAGATGAAGAAGTCACAGCAGTGTTTATTAGAGAGGTAAGTGAATGAGAGGTACTTTAAGTTTACGCAACAACACTATAACAGTAAACCAAAAGTATAGATGTACAGATGCTATACTAGTTGATTTTATTACTCACCTTACATTGAACGCCCCTCCAGAGAATACTGTTACTGCTGACAGAGGTAGCTTTCAAGAGTTAGAGCAATACCTAGCAGCTAACTTTCCTGAGTATACCTTTGGATTTAAGTTAGATAAAGTAGCTCAACCCGCCAGCTTTGATAAGCTAGATAAACCCTTCTTGATAACAGAAGATTGGGTTTACTTTCAGATGTATCAAGGAGGTTTAAGACAACCTAACTTATTCCTACTAGTAATCTCAGAAGCTAAGTCTTTAATAGAAAAAGTTAAAGGTAAACAAAGTTATCTCATCTTGAAATGTGTAGAAGACAAAGGTAAAGTCAAGTTAGTTGAAGTAAAAGATAACTATTTGTAGTTAGTTTAAGCTGGCTGAAATATGTCAGCTATATCATATATGAAAAAAGTAACAATATGGAAAGCTATAGATAGCACAAAGTTTAGTAATGCAGCAGATTGTATTACTTATGAAAGTAAAATAAACCCTCAATATAAAGAGTACCTTACAATTACAGATTACTTAAAAGATATTTATGCTAGAGTAACTGTTCAACTTTATAAACACTATCTTACTAAAATGAATAATAGTTGGTCTTGCCTGTTGAGAAGTAGACAAGATTACGGTTACAAAATAGCCCACTGGGTAAAGATTTTAGAGAATAATAGAGCTATTTGGGATTACACTAAAGTTCCAGCCAATATACCTTTAAGTGAGTTTATTTATAATAGAAATCTTATTCAATCTAATTGTAGTGAGGTAGTTCAAATATACTTACCAAAGAAGCTGCTAACTTTAGACGTATTAGAAGATGTCTCTGAACAAGTAAAGTATAAAGTTAATAATATTGAAGGATTTTATAAAGTTAGAATTGAATATGTAAGTTCTACTGTTTTTAGAGGTGCCTCTTTGTACTTATATACTTTAACTAATAAGAACAAGTTAACTTATGAAATTAGTAGAAGTTTGTATGATGTCTACTCAATCAAAGCTTACGTAAATGACACACCCACTACTTTAAAAGAACAGTATAAGAAGCTAATTATAGATTTACAAACATGAAAGGAAATATAGAAAAGGGTGAACACTATGTTATAGATAGTAAACCTTATGAAGACACTACTTAGTTAGAGAGAATAGAGTTTAAAGATGGAGAGATAGTTTATACAAAAGACTATGTATTAGTAGATAGTGAAGAGGTTAACTTTCTTATTTTAGATGGAACTATATTAGTGAATTATTAAAATTGAATATGCTTCAACTTACAGTTGGAAAGGAAGTAGATTACTTTTACATAACTAATGCTTCTGATTTAATAGAGGCAGTTAACAATATTGAAAAAGCATTAGAATCTACAGATAAAATACTTGCAGTAGATACAGAAACCTATCCTTTATATAACATTTATGGAGATAGAGCTGATTTTAGAGACCCACACACAACAGCTACTAGATTAATACAGGTCAATGTATCTTATAATAATACTCCTTATATCTTTGACTTCTTAAAAATAGGTAGAGAAGGTTTTCAACCTTTAGTTGATTTATTAATGAGGAAAGATATAAGAAAAGTAGGTCACAATTTTAAGTATGATATTAAGCAACTTAAAGCAAGTTTAAATGTGTGGCTACCTAACTCCTGGTGTACTTTGGTGATGGCAGCTAGAGTTAATGTATGTACTGGATTCAGAGCAGGTCAAATGAGAGGTAACTCTTTAAAAGCATTAGCTAGAGATTACTTTGGTATTGATTTATCTAAAACAGAACAAAAATCAGACTGGTCTAATCCTAATCTTGCTTCTGAACAGTTAGAATATGCTGCTTTAGATGTTAGTAAAGGAAAAAGCCATACTCAACTAAAGCATTCTGTACTGCTAGATTTATATTATCTATTTCACAATCTACTTTATACTCCTGCACCTAAAGGTTTTGGAGGTCACTGTAAACTTAAAGACTTTAAAGAACCTATTGAAGTAGACCAAGCAGCTAACTCTATACTTGCTAAGATTGAGTATAATGGAATGCCAGTATCTAAGAAGATGCTAGACCTAATTTACTCTACAGCTAGTAAAGAAGTAGAAGAATTAAAGTTGTATCTTTGTAAGAGCTTTGGTTTACCTATTCAACAAGCACTTGATTATACAGATGAAGGGGCTAAAGTAATCACTATTCTTAGTGAGGAAACTCAAAAGACTCTCAATAATCCTAAGAAACTAGTACAATTAGTTAATAAGACTTTGAAGAAACAAGGGATTGAGTTAACTAATGTATTGTCAGATTCACTAGAGGAAGCTTTGAAGAAACTAAAAGCTAAAGAGTCTGAAGAAGAGCCTGATGAAGAAGAGGAGTTTTATTGGGAAGATGAGGAGGAAAGCGTAGAGTGGAATATAGATTTAATAGACAAATTAATTAAGTATAAAGAGTTAAGTAAATTAGTTAGTATTGACTATAGAAAGTTGATTAACCCTGTTACTGGTAGAGTTCATAGTAGTTATCAATGTATTGGTGCTAGTACAGGTAGAATGAGTAGTGGAGGTAAAGGTAGCTTTAATGTGCAACAGATTTCGAGTAAAACAGTAGTTATAGAAATAGAAGAAACTGATCATCCTTATATCAGTTCTTCTCAAATAAACTTTACGCAGCTTTCTGACTTAGAAGATAATCTTGAGATTGATAAAACTGTTGAGCTTTGTCATACTTCCTCTGCATATAAATAGTAGCACCTACATACAAATAATCTAAAAGTTTATTTAAATTAAACCTACCACCAAATCTTATATCAGAAGTATACTCATTACCATTTTTATAAGCAACAACTGAAGAAGTTATATTATGTTTTTCTAATAAGTAATCTTTAAGTTGATTACAAAATAAACTAGAACTAGTGATGCTTACTCCTGTTTTGTTAAGATCAGTTAAATTATTTATTGTTTTAGGAATAATTATACATCCGTCTCCATCTAAATAACCTCTTACAAAGTGTCTCATTAAATCAGCAGGAACTCCAATTGGCATTTCTAAGATTTTAGATTTTGCAGGAATACACCCTTTTGCAATAAGAGATTCTACAAAAGGCTTGTTGTATATACTTAATGTAGTAAAAGGGTTGCCGTTCTTTTCTCCATAACCTGCTGTTTTATAATAGGTTCTTATATCGCAATTAGATTCTAAACAATCTCTTAAATTATACAACAAGTATTCATCAGATTGAGTTAAGGTTATAGCAAACTTATGAGTATACTTATGTATGCTAGTATTTCCATCTGCAAAAATTAAACCTAAAAAGTAAGCTTTCTCTTCAGAATCTATTACTTCAAAATAAGTGTAGTTTAAAGTATGCCAACTACTAGCATCCTGATAACCCTTAATCTTAATACCTCTTCTTTTTAATACACCTAATATAGCTTGAGGAGAAACATTATATTCCCTTGACAATTCTACAGACCTTTTTCCAGCTAAATAACTATTTACAATATCAATCTTTTGTTGATCATTCAATCTATTAGGTATTCCCATAGTACATTTAAATTAAACATTAAAGTGTACTTTACATAGAACAAAGTAATATTAAATAGGCAATTAATGAAAAAGAAAACAAGAGTAAGTTTAAGACATGCTTTTGTAGCCCCTAAAGGTATGCTTATTGCTAGTAGCGATTTCTCTGCTCAGGAATTTCGCAATGCAGGGGCATTATCTAAAGATGTAAACATAGCTAAAATTTACAAACTAGAAAAAGAATATATAGATAAAATAAGACCTAAACCCATTAACCCTTTAACTAATAAATCTTATGATGACCCTGCCTGTGACCCTCATATTCAAGCAGCAGTACCTTTAGACAATGAAGTTAAAAGAATAGTATTAGAAGAACCTTGGAGAGCTATAAAAGAAGACCTACATGTAGGACCTTGGAGGCAGAAAGGTAAGGTAATGAATTACAGACTTATTTACTTATGTTCTGCTATGTCTTTAGCTCCAGAATTAGGAGTAAGTAAAGAAGAAGCTCAAGCTTTTATAGATAAATATTTCTCATATCCTGATGGATTCTATGGTTTAGGTGAATATTTAAAATCAACAGCTCTTATAGGTAGTGAAGTTAGATGGGTTAGAACTGCTACAGGAGAACTTATTTTTGTGAATGAATCAAACAGCAAGGGTTTATCTGACTCAGGTGCAGCAAGTCGTAAAAGTGTAAATAGTCCAAATCAAGGTTTAGGTTCTACTCAAAAAAAGATAGCTTTAGCTTTAGCTGATAAAAAGTTTACTAAATTAAATGATAAATATAGAAATGTAATTAGAGGAAGAGAGGGTGTACTAGGAGGAGAGATCCATGATGAGTCGTTAGCTTTTATACCAGGAGAATGTTACTTCCACTTAGTACCTGATGAAAAGTTAAATGAAAAATATAATACTGATATCTATGTTAAACCTCAGGTAGAGTTTGATGAAAATATAGGGGAACATGCTTTAGCTTTAGAATATGGAGCAGCCTTAAAAAGTTCTATGGAAGAAGCAATGCAAGAAACCTTTGATATTATAGGAACTGATATTCCTCCAGGAAGTTCAGTAGAAGTAGCTCCTTGGTGGATTCACTAGATTAATACTTATTTTACACAACCAACACAAAAAGACAACTTAAATGAAGTTTACTTACAATCAATCATTTTTTAGTAAATACACTTTAATTATTAATGATGATGACACTGTATTTTTATCTAATAATAATTATAGTGCCAAAGACGGGTTGTGTAATGTACCTTTTATACTTCCTTTTTTAAAAGATAGAGGTTTAACTGTAGAAAACTTTACAGGATTAAAAGAATATTTAGAAGAAGACAACTAAATGAAGTTTTCTAACTAAGACTTTACCTTTCTTAAGTAAACTAACTTACTCCCATAACTAATACAGTTAACTAACTTATTCTTTATTTAGAGTTTAGTTAACTGTATGAAAAAAGAAAGTATACTAACATTTATACAATTCTTATTTAGTTTTATAACTATAGTATTCTGTATGTACCAGATTAAACATACTTCAGGGGATGTATCTGTTTATATATCTTTGATATCAAGCATACTTGGTTATTGGCTACCTTCACCTATAGAAAATAAAAGATAATGGGAACTTACTATTTCTTATATAGAAAAGATAATAATACTGCTTTTGACTTAGGTAAAAGTAATTTTGCTACTAACTTTGGATATTCTGTATCTACTAAAGATAATATCCTAAGTATTATAGACAAGGAGGATCTTCTAAATTGGGTAGTCTTAGCTTACTCTTACAATGAATTTGTTAATCCTGCTGATTGTTTATTAATAAGAGATAGGTTGTTAGACTTTTTAAAAGGAGCTTACAAGAGAGATGTATGTTTTATAAGAGATGAAAGTTTAGGAGACCTTTTAGAAAGAAATATTTATGAGATAGTTACTCACGATATCTATATTAATAGAGAAGAAATAAGTAAATATGTTTTTATTAGTAATATTGAAGAGTATAGTAAAAATCCTCTTAGTTGGTTTAAGAAAAATAATATAAGTAAATTAGGCAGTAATGACTAAAAAAATATTCTTAATTAATGATGACAATCCTAAAGGTAAAAGAGTTTATCAGGAGTTCAAATCTAATGAAGAAGATATAGCAGATGAAATATTAGAGACTGCTGAAAAAGAAGACTTACCCTTTAGAAAGTTTACTTTATTTACTAATGATAAAAAGAAATAAGCCATATTGTTTTATTATCTGGGGTTACTCTGATTCAGGTAAAGATACAGTTTATTCTTTATTACAAAAACATATACCTGAATTACAAAATATAAAATGGGTTGCTCCAGCTAAGAGAATGCTAGAAGATTGGTTGCAAATACCAGTAGGCTCTCTAGATGACAAAAGTTTTAGGAAATATACTAAAGTTAAAAATACTGTTACTGAAGAGTTAGAAAGTAGAACTTATGGTGATTTAATTGTAAGTTCATTTCATGCTTGGGAACATTTAACCCCAGGAGGCTGGCTAACAGTTGGTCATGTAGTTGATCAATTGTTAACTAACTACATAGGTAAAGATAGTAGATTTGATATAGCATTTACTGACACTAGAAAACCTATTGAATTAGAAGCTATCAAAACTAAGTTGGCATGTCACTATAATTTAGTGTTCATTAATATAGTAGGTAGAGGAGAACAAAAGTCATCTGATAAGTTTCTTAGTGTAGAAGACTTTATGTTTATAGATAATATGTACTGGATATTTAATACACCTGATGTAACTTTAGATGAGTTAGAGTCTAAAGTGAAAAGGATATTGAATAACCTACTAAATGAAGAATAAAGAAGAAATTTTATATGAAAGAAACTTAGAAGCTATAAGTTTTTTTTCTTACCATATTAATTATCTGTCAAATCGTAGTTAGTCCTTTTGTGGCAGCTTACTTTTTTGTCAGAATAGAAAGTATAGAAAACCAATGTGATATTAAAACTAAATAACAACTAAATATTATGACTATAGAATTGGAAATCAAAAGCTTAGTTGAGAATCCCACAAAACTGCAAACTAAAATTGAAAGTAAGTATGATATGAGTCTCTGCACTAAAACTTATAGTGAGCAGTTAAACCATTACTTTAGTGGAGATAAGGAAGCTTTAATTGAATTATCTACTTATGGCAGACATGCACCTTATCTTATTTTTGATAGCTACTTAGATGAACTTTTATCAGCTAGTAAGTTAGCAGTTAGAACTAGATGGGACTCTATTCAAGGTACACTACTTATATTTAAATACAGTCTAATTGATGAGAACTCAATTAATGGTACTACTAGAAAAGAACTAGAGTTTCCTTTACCTATTACTTTAGAAGAGTTAGACAAAAACTTATTACTTGCTGGTTTTACTTACCAATCTAAGTGGAGTAGAAAGAGAACTCAGTACAGTTTTGACTCTGGTTGGACTTTATGTTGTGACCAGAATGCAGGTTTTGGAAGCATTCTTGAAGTAGAGTATATAGCTACTGAAGAAGAATATGCTGAGAAGAAAGATTACTTGATGTACAAAGCGAAAAGGTTTTTAAAAACATTAGGTTTAATTGAGTTAGATAGTAAGTTATTAGAAAAAATGTTTAATTGGTATTCATCTAATTATAATGAGTTCTATGGTACAGATAAGTTAATCTGGAATGACCCAGCTTTTCCCTACAGAAGAGATGGTACTCATAAATATACAGTAATTAGATAATTATAAAGGCTCCAACTTAGGAGTCTATTTAATATGAATGAAACAATACAATTAGTTAACTTTCTAATTGAAGCGGGTAAGTTAGGTAATGTAGAAAGAAAGCTTCATGCTATAGATTCTACTAGAAGAGAGAATGTAGCAGAACATACTTATCACATGATTCTAACAGCAGTTTTATTGTTAGAAGATAAGTTATCTGCTGAAGAGTTACTTAAAGTCATTAAAATTATATTAGTACATGACTTAGGTGAGATAGGTGCAGATGACTTGGCTTTTAATAAAAAGACTGCTAATCAAGTAGAATTAGAAAAACAAGCTTACAACAATATGGTAAGTTTACTTCCAGTAGATAAACAAAAAGAATACTTTGATTTATGGTTAGAGTTTGAGAATCTATGGAGTAAGGAAGCTTACTATGCTAAAGCTATAGATAAGTTACAGTCTCAAATAGTTGTTTACTCACATTTAATAAATAAACCTAATTATAAGTATATTAATCAGTCTACTGTTAGTGAAACAGAAAGGTTGATATGGGATTATATTAGGTTTATTTTTGAAAGTCAGTTTGAGTTTATTATAGATAAAATAAAACCAAGTTTAGTACAGGAATAAAAATAATATGTCAGAGCAAGCTTACTTAAATTTACTTCAAGATATTTTAGATAATGGAGTAAAGAAATCTATTTATGCTGAGAATGGTAAAACTTTACCAACAGTTGATAAAAATAAATACTATGAAGTAGACAAAAATAGTAAATACCTTTCTTCTGTAGTTGGTAAAATTCTTAGATTTGATTTAACTGATAATAAGATTCCTCTTTATACTACTAAAGCAGTTTATTATCCTGGAGCTTTTAAAGAATTTTTATGGTTTCTTAATGACAGAGGTGATGTAAGTAAACTGCATCAAGCCGGTTTTCCTGGTTGGAATGGTTGGGCTTACAAACATTATCTAAAAAATAAAACTGAAGATGAAATTACTTTAGAATATGCTGATTTTGTAAATCATTATCTTAGTATTCCGGGTAAACCTTATTTTGTAGAAGTACCTTATACAGATATGACTGGATGGGAGTATCCAGATTGGGCTGAATCTTTTAGACAAGGAGTACCTTGTTATAAAAAGGTTGACCAAACAAGATGGTTAATAAAATCAGTTAAAAAAGCTCCAGATAGAAAAAGCTATTTAGTTCAAGCATGGAATCCTCTACGTTTATATGAAATGTCTAAGCAGTGTGGTAATGCTTCTGTAGAGTTAGCTGCTTGTCATTATTCTCATCAAGTTATTGTTCAAGGTGGATATTTAACTTTGATTGTTAATATCAGATCAAATGATATGCCAATTGGAAATCCGTTCAATGTTGCACAATATGGTTTACTAGCTCACATGTATGCAAAATGTATTGGATATCCTGCTGGAGAGTTAGTAGTAATGATAGGAGATGGACATTGCTATTCAGATCAAAAAGAAGGAGTGTTAGAACAAATAGATAAACCTATAAATAATTTAGCTCCTACATTAACTATTAAAGATAGAGGACAACAATACCTAACTGATTTTAAATATTCTGATTTTAAAGTACATAACTATTTTCCAGAAGAAAGTATTAGAATGCCTTTGACTATTGTAGGAGGGTTTTAATTACTACTCCAGATAATAAAGAAATCATAGTTGTTAATTTAAATCAGTTTTGTAAAGAAAATAATTTAACTAGCACTAATATGTATAAAGTAGCAAAAGGAAAAACTCCTCATCATAAAAAATACAAATGTAAAATTTTATAATTATAAAAAATGTGGAACCCTTTTAAGAAACCTAAACCATCCTCCTTGCCTGAAGTAGGAGACCTATTAGGAGATGAAATAATAATAGAAGCTCAACCAACTATGGATTTAGAAAAAGGTTGGTGGACTAAAGTTACTACTGAAACTATTGAAGGTAAACAGCATGTTTATGAAAGCTGGGTAGATAACCATAAGAATAAAAGAATCTACAGAAAGAGTAAACATTATAACCCTACTTATAATGCAGAAACAGATAGTAAATTTAAAGTATTTAAGAAGTAAGTAAACTATATTCAGGTCTCTAATACAGAGACCTCTTTACTATGGAAACAAAACAGAAACATTTAAGACTGTTAGCTAAACATTACTTAACTAATATAGTTGCTGATCCTAACTCTGAAGCTTATTATGTACTAAATCCTAATAAAGTTTTTGGTATATATAACAACAGTGTAGAGGAAGACATATTAGAGTTATTAGGTTTTGAAAGAGATGAAGAGTTCCAAGATACTTATCCTTTTTGGGAAACTGACTATGCTGCTGATTTATATAAAGAGTTAGGTAGCTACTTAAGACAAATAGGAGAAAACTTATGAGTTATAAACAACTTATATTAAAGATACAAGCAAACTTCTACAGTAAACTCCAAGAAAAACCTAACTGGAGTAGTGTGGGCTAGACTTTATGATGACTTTGTAGGCACAGTTAATATAGATTCTAAAACATACATTAATCTCTATGGACAAGTAGTTTGTAACTTTGTTAACAGATTTGAGAGAGTACAATGATTGACTTAACTAAAATCAAACACCTAGACATCTATAGTGATTTATATTATGAACTTCAACTAGACCTAATTGAACTTAATAGAAAACTTCCTTTATTCAATTGGGTAGTAGATAATGAGTATACTAGGTTACTAAGAATTAATGCTACTAATACAAGTAAAGATATAAGATTCTATTGGGATGAGGCTGCTAATATTATCTGCACTGTAGATAACTTTGAAGTGGCAGCTAACTGTACAATGCAAGAAACTATTAGTGAACTTAAAGATTACTTAGTAGAGCAATGGATAATCAAATTAGAAAACTAATTAGAGATAACAAAGTTGGGATCATTATATCAGATAGCAAATGGTATACTTCTCATGGAGTAGAACAACTACTTTTCTTACCTGAACTTATAGAAACCTTAGAGTCTGAAGAATATAACAATACTTTAAGCGAGTTAAATAAAATAGAAAAACAGGTTAGTGAACTTAAGTTTTATCTAAACAGTACAGGCAATAAATCTCCAGATAAAGTTTTACAACGCACTAATAAGCTGAGTAAAGCTATCATAAAGAAATCAGAAGTAGAGTTAACTCTTTATACCTTAATCAAAAAAGCCCTACTAAGTTATCCCTTAATTACAGATGATCCAGAAGACAACGTTTACTATGTAAGGTATGCAGAAAAAAATATATACATACCTCTGGGTTTAAAAGTAAAGTGGGTTAGTTTAAATACTTACTTTAGGGTAATTTATGACTGTGAATATAATGATGAGGAATATTTAGAAATCTTTGACCCTAATGAGTGGATGAAAGTAGAAGAATGAACTTAATAGCTTGTATATCTTTAAATCATTGTATAGGTAAAGAAGGTAAATTAGCTGTCAGAATCCCAGAAGACTTAAAGAGATTCAAGAAGTTAACTACAGGTAACATTGTAGTAATGGGAGCTAACACTTTCTTTGGTGATTTAAAAGGGGAGCCTTTACCTAATAGAATTAATATAGTATTAACTACAAGAACTAATGATATAGATTACAAGTTTACTTTACCTACCAACCTTTACTTTGTAGACTCTATTTCCTCTTTAAATAATTTACTTGGTACTTTTGATAAAACTAAAGAGGTTTTTATCATAGGGGGTTCACTACTGTATGAACAGTTTGTAAAGTTAGTAGATATTATGTATATTACTCATACTAACTCTATAGTAAAAGATGGTGATAGTTTCTTTAATGTAGACTGGTCTAGATGGAATGTAGAAGAAGTAGAGTTTGCTGATAGCTGCACCTTTGTAAAATATGTTAAAAAGAACAAAAATATATATACATAAATGTGGAATAAACAAGAAGAAGCTTTAGAGTTATTAGGTGAATTAGGTAAGATTGAGTTAAACCCTACTTCTAAAGTTTATATATTAAAACAAAACATAGGTAAAGTTAATTTACCAACTATTCCTGTTGACTTTGCTTATCTATTATTTACTTCAGATAACATTCTTAAGGCTGGTAAGTTAATAGTCTACTTTGAGAAGACAGAGTTAAATGCTAACTTAACCTTAGATTATCAATGTTATCTAAGTGAAAAAGCATTAACCCCTGCTACCTTTCCTAAGCTTTATGCAAGTCTTAAAGAAGACTTAAAGTATTTAAAGTCTTTGATGGAAGAGTATAGAGAGTATGCAGAAAAGTTATTAACAGAAATGATGTCTACTTCCAAAAAAGGTAGTAAGAATGAAGCTACTAAAACTGAAGTAGATAGATTGGATGCGGTTAGAAAAAGTCTAGAGAATTTAGATATACTTAAAGAGGAAGATAATAATGAAAATTAAAGTAAATGCTGCTACCTGGAAAACAGCAGTTACAAAAGCTAACTCACTGGCAGGTAAAGTATCAGGTAATCCTAATGAATCTTGTGTACAAATTAATATTAAAGAGAATGATAGTTATTTGTATGTAGTAGAAGCCGGAGTTCACAATACTAAAATTAACTTAACTGATATTGAGATTATTGAAGAAGGTAATTGCTACATTCAAGTTAACTCTCTATCTAACTTAACTAAAGCTTTGTTTAGTAAAGAGTTGATTATAGAAGCTAATAATAATAAACTAATTTATCATGTAGAGGGGTTAGGAGCTAACAGTGAGCCTATCTTTCACAATCAAAGTCCCTTTCATGGAATGGTGTTTGCCGCAGAAGATTACAGTTTAGTAGCTGAAGGTGAAACTACATTTAGTAAACTATTAAAAAATAACATTAAACATTTTATTGATGACTTAGATAAGAATACTAAAACTTCTATTAATGTAGTTTTAAATGGAGAGTCCTCTGTTATCTCTGGAGATGCTTCTTTGTCAGGAGGATTAGTGTACACTTTTACTTCTGAATTAGAAGGTAGTTTTTCTATTAAGACTTCCCTACTAAAAAGTATGTCTTTTATATTAGAAGATTTAGATAGCTTTAAATTAGAAAAGGGTAATACCACTATTAAAATATCTTCTAGTAAAGGTGAATCTATTCTTACTATTAGTAAAGTTAATGAAACATCTCTTAACTATAGAATCAAATCCTTTACTGATACAGAAGACAGTTTAGCTATGGTTAAATCAGAAGAATTATCTAATGCAGTTAGGTGGCAGTCCTATAATGCTGAGGATGGTAACTGCATTAGTATTCAATCTCAAGAAGATAAATTATTGATTAAAGGTGATAAGACTGAAGAGGCATCTAGCTTAGAATACAATGAGTCTTCTCCCTTCAACTTAATTAAACTAACAGCAGATGGGTTTACTAAAGCTGTAGCTACCTTACCTAAAGATAATGTAGCCACTCTCAAAACTACATTGACTGAGATTGTTGGTAGAGATCCTATTAAAAGCATTCTTGTTATCCATGAAACTGATGACTACACAAGTACAGCTTACCTTAGTGAACCAATGCTATTAAGCTAACTTTCTATGGGAGTCTAACTCCCTCTCAGTAAACATTTATTTTAAAAAGAGAAAGATACATGAAAACTACATTAACTTGGACTGCTGCTTCTAACTGCCCTGCTAATCAGTTAACTCAAATTGAACCTAATAGATTTGCTATTATTGCACCTTATTCTACTTATATTAAATCACTATCAGACTCAGATAACTATACTTGGGAAGATGGAGAGTTACTAACTAACTTAGACAGCTATTCTCTAATGGGACCTATTCAAGTTCAACAAGGTATCAGATTGGTTAACAAATATCTAGTTAAGTTCACTGATTCTGCAAGAAGAGAATTAGTTAAATACTTTAATCAAGCTGGCTTTATACAGTTTACTGAAGTTCCTGAAGGTTTCCTACTATCTAATAATGTAGACATTAAACAGGTAGAAAAGTTAGATGGTGTTAATGCTGTTGAATCAGTAGCTATGGTGCAAAGAAGAAAGTATAAACCTACTTTAATCAATACAGGAGTATTTATTGATAAATTACCTTGGCATCTGCTCAACCAACCAGCTAGTTTTAATCCTTTTAAACTAGCTAGTGATAGAGTAGTAATAAGCTCTATAGGTGAATTACAGATTGCTTTGTATCCAACTAATGAAGCTGATTATAGTATTGTAAGAGAAGGTGAAATAATAGCAGAACTAATGTTATTTACTAATAACAAAGAAGTTAAGCTAGTTAGAAAAGATAATAATATTACTGCTAATGCTATATAGATTTGAAGTAGATAAAAAGTGTAATAAATGTACACTTAATTGCAAAGAGGGAACTGTTAGTGGACAATCTAAAGTTCCCTTTTCTAATGTTAAGTTAATAGTAGTATCAGCTTACCCAGGGAATAGAGAATACAAAACTCAAATGTCTCTGGCTAGTAATCCAGATAGAAGAGGAATACCTAACTCTAATAAGTCTCCTGTAGGTGCAGGGGAATTCTTAAGGTTCTGTATGAAGATAATAGATAGAGAGCTACCTCAAGAGTACAGACCTATAGAAGACTTTACTTACTTTACTAATGCTATTAAATGCACTCCGCAGCATGGTAAAGATAAGATTACTGTAACTGAAAGACATATTAAAACTTGCAGAGATAGTTGGTTACTTAAAGAACTAGATATGTTTCCTCCTAAAGTACCTATCTTTGCTTGTGCTAGTGAAGCAGTAAAAGGCTTGTTAGGTACTAAAGAATCTCTCTATAACAACAGAAATAAAGTTAACTACTACAAAGAACACCCTGTTATTGTTTCTACTAACCCAGTTGATTGGGAAAAATATGTTATGAAATATGTTTCTGACATAGAGGAAAGCAGACAGTATGTAACTAAGCTAATGAAAACATCTTCTTTTAGTAAATATAAAAAGAAGATAGATGAAGTTATTGGAGTTAAGAAATGGGAAGCTTTACCAGGCAGCCCACTTTACTTTGTTAAACAAGACTTCAAATTAGTAACACAAGAAATTATTAAATATATAAATAACTAAAAGGAGAAATATATGTCAGCATTACCTAAAAGACCTCAAACAGTAGATGACTTAACAGAGAGCGAAGCTTATTCTCTTGTTAAATACAATTGGTATGATTTGCAAAATAAAGTTAATAAAAATATAACTGATAAAAAAGATAAAATTAAAGATATTGAAGAACTTAGAAGAGTTAACGTAATAGGCTTACTGTTAGGAATAAAAGCTCCTGCTTGGAAAGAGAATGAACTATATAAACTTATTCAAGGTCAATGGGATTACTTCTCTTCTATTGGAACAGTAAAAGACTTTACTTACTTACTAAGTTATAAAGCTATTGTTTATTTATTGAGATTATATGGTTACTCTCTAAAAACAAATTATGATCAGATATATTCTGTTAAAAGAGTAAAGTCAACTAGCTTTAAATATACAGAAGAACAATCCTTAGATATTCTTAAACTTAATAAAGAGAAATTAGAGGAGTCTAGTGGAGTTTCTATTTATGAATTAAAGAATACTACTAACCTTACTAAAGCTCTCAAGACTAACCAAACTTACTTATATAGAACTCTTAAAGAAAACCTTGCTGAGTTAGAACTATTGGGTTGCTCTAAAACTACCACTTATAATTTAACTTATAGAGGTGTAGTATTCTTATTGCTTAATGCTAAGTATCCTTTAGATTTAGATATTGAGAAGCAGCCTACAACTAAAGTAGTATATCTAAAATCAAAACAGGTTACTTCTGTAGTAGAATCAACTGTAAATACTAAACCTAACACTGAACAGATTAAAACCTTCCTCAAAAAAGCTGTTGAGGATAAGAAAGCTAAAGCTCTGGCTGACATAAAGAAAGCTAAAGATAGTAAATTAGAATTACAGATTGTTAATGATGCTTTGTGGCATATTGAGCAAGCTGAAGAATTACTACAAGAGGTTAATGTGTAATGCACGTTAGATTACAAAGAGCTATTAATGAGGCTATAGAAGAGTTAACTATTTGTGAAGAAACTTATTACTCTGCTAGTAAACTTAAAATTGACAGAAAGTTAGCTGAAAAGATATTAGCAGAATGGATAAGTACCTTTCTTTGTAAGTATTATTTACAAACAGTAGAGTTAAAATTAATACCTAAAGTTTTATTAGTGATGTTTTAGATAATACAGATCCTTATACGGAAGAAATAGTTAAAGAACAGTTAGGTTTATGATACATATATTTAGTAGTGAATTTAAAGTAGATATTTTAGATGAAGTTGCTTTAACTATTCTTATAGAAGATAAGTGTAGATTAAAGTTACATAAAACAGATAAAGGTAAATATTACTTTACTGGAGATAGTGAAGGCTGGTTAACTACAGTTCCTATTCTCAAACAAGATGCAGATAACTTAGGAATAGAAAACTACACTTTATTAGATGACTTTAATCCAACTAATCATTCTTTAGTAGAAGTGCTTTTCTTTGATGTAATATGCGCCTTATTAATTAAAAATAGCTGTATGACCTATTTTGAAGTAGATATAGATTCTCTTCAAACATGGACAACTAGAGTTTGGTCAGAGCCAGAAAATGAAATAACATGTTGTACATCAAAAAAAGAGGATTTATTTGATGCTATATATAATTCTTATAATAAATGAAAACTAATATTCAAGAAAACTTACAAAAGGTTAAGTCTATTGTTAGGTATCTTATTGAAAGAGATATTAAAGGAGACTTAATCTCAATAGCTAACTTTATGATTGCTAACAAGAAAGATATACAAGGTAAAGAGTTGTTGGCTTTGACTGCTTTACTAGCTATTGATGATGCCAAAGAAGGTAAGCCTACTAGTAAAAATGAAAGTTATATGTTTCTATATAACATTGCTAGAGAAGTGTTAAGTGAAACAGTGGAGGTTAAATGAATGCAGAAAAGTTAGCTGAGAAGTTGGCTAATGAAAACAGACCTAGATTCTTTAGAGATTACTTAACTCAAGGAGAAGGAGGTCCAGTTGATGTTATTAAAAATGTTATATCTAAAAACTTACATAGTCAGTTAGGTAATTTAGGTATATTTGGTAATAGTGGTACAGGTAGATTAAACAGTTACCTACAAAATTAAGTAACTAATATAGTCTCATAATAATTACTCAATAAATAGTAATTATTATGAATAGAAAAGTAAATATTGAAGAACTATTAGGTTTGTGGAATAAAGGACTTACTAGAGAACAAATTGCTAAAATTTTAAAAGTACATGTAGCTACAGTAAGTAAACATTTAAATTCTAAATTAGATTATATAGAGAGAAGACATTCTAAAGATAAACTTATTCATCTAGATATGAATAAAGTTAAAGAGTTAAGAGAAAAAGGTTACACAAGTAAAGAAATAGAAACAGAACTAAATATTTCTGATAGTTGTTTGTATTTAGCAGGGATGTCAAAATTTCCTTTTAAAAGAAAAGGAATACACACTTACTCAAAAGATTTAGAATTCTTTAATAAAATAGACTCTTCTGAAAAAGCATATATAATTGGATTTTTACTTACTGATGGTTCAATAAATAAAAGAGGAAATATATCAATAGAAATTAAATCAGAAGATGATTATATTCTACAAAGTATAAGAGATTTAATCTGCCCTAATAAACCTATACCTAAATCTATCAGAACAAGAACAAGAGGAAAATACACTTGGACTTCTGAAACAAGTAGATTAAATATAAAATCTGTAGAGTATATTCAACCCCTATCTAATTTTGGTATTGTACCTAATAAAACTTACAAAGACATACAATTACCAAAATTAGATGAAAAATATATGCCTGATTTAATAAGAGGTATATTTGATGGAGATGGTTCTATCTGGTCAAATAAAACAAGAAATAGAGGGCATGCTGTTAACTTTACAGGCAATTATGTTTTACTAAAAGATATTTTTGATTACTTAAAATCTAACAATATTATAAAAGCCAATACTTCTGTAAAGAAAAAACCTCATCAGGCTGATTCCTATTTTGTTTTCTCTTCAAAGAAAGATGTAATTAACTTTGGTAAATATATTTATTCCACAAATTGTTCTTTATATCTAAAAAGAAAATACTTAAAATTTGTAGATGCAGGTTTGCCTGTTAACTCCATGAATTGCTGGGATAACTTGAAGGCTAGTTAACTACAACATAATCTGTAAAGGTAAGTGTGAATGTTTGAAAATAACTAGTTATAAGTCAATCAGCAGCCAAGCTGCCAAGGAATTGGTAGAAGGTTCAACGCATAGTACAAGGAGTCCCAACACTTAATATGTAAGTAGTGGATGGTAAAGTACCAAGAGTGTGGAGATTTACTTTAAAAAGTAAATAAGATATATGCTGAACTACTAGGTGACTAGTAGAACTAAAAGATAAAAAGCTTTTAGGATAACATAATTGAAATCCGCTTTAGCTAAGTTATATGCTACATCTACACTCTGTTATAACAGACCTGAAGGAGAGTACGAACCCTGTGGAGAATGTCCAGTTTGCTTAGGTGAAGATGTCAGCAATATTTCTCACTATACTATTCACAATACTACTTCAGCTTGGGAACCTATTAGAGATTTAGTATTAAAGAGTAAGACTGCTCCTGAAGTTAATAGAGAAGGTGTTAGAGCAGACCAATATAGAAGGTTTATTATTCTAGATGAGATACAAAATGCTAGTCCTGAACTGTTAGCTCTTCTGTATGATGCCTTAGAGTATGCTCCTTCTACTACAACTTGGATAATTATATCTATGGATTTAGATAAGTTAGTTTCCAAGAATGCTGCTACTGCTGAAGCTATTACAGGTAGGTGTGCTGAATTACATTTACCTAGCTTTGCTGACTCTACTATTGCTACTGCTATAGCTAACAAAACAGACTTGAATTATGAAGCTGCTTTAGCCATAGCTAAGTTGAGTAAAGGTAACATGAGAAAAGCCTGGACTAACTTAGCTCAATTTAAAACTTTAGTAGAAGAAGAGAGTGAGATAACAGAAGATTTAGTTCTTTATTCTAGAAGTGGTGGGGCTACTAAAGAAAACAGATTAGCTATGTGGAAAGCATTAGCTAATGGAGATGGTAAAACAGTAAAAAGACTTATAGATGACTGGACTGAGAAAGCTGCTGACATTAAATTAGTTGGTAGCTTACTACAAATGGATATTATAGAAAACTTAAATTCTCCATCTAAAGAAATACAGTCTTTGTTAGCTGCATTAGGTAGATGGTATACTGGATTTAACTATCCTCTAGTTACTGTTTTTATGAGTCATCTTGGTACTAAAGTTATCCAGTTTCCTAATGCTGAAGAAAGAGAGTTGAGAAAGCAAGTTAGAGAACAAAAAGTAGAAGCTGTAGTAAATGTAGCTGATGTAGTATCACAGCAGTTGATAAAAGGTCAAGCTAACACATTTAAGTTACCTCCACTGTTAATAGCTACAGATTATAAAGAGTTAATGCTGCATTATGACAGAAACTAAAGTAAATAGAGTAATAAGAATCTTTGATAAGTTCTCTGACTCTTTAGTAGAAGAAATTTATATAAATGTAGAAAATAAATCAAAAGAGTTAGAAATTCTACAAATTCTATTTGGAGTAGAAAAAGATAATCTCATGTATGATTGCTATCCTATTACTACAGAAGAACAGTTTAGGTTTCTAGCTTTAAATTTTGATGTACCTTTAGATACTTTTGATGATGACACTAAAGAGTATTTTCTAGAAGCAGATGCAGTTAATTAAGTTTAAAGAACTTCCAGTACCAACTTACTTTACTTATGAAAACATTCATTACCAAAAGATGACTAAAACTAAAGTAAGAGAGTTTGGTACTACTACAAAAAGGGTAATTAGAAGTGATCCTAAAGTTACTTATTGAAGACAAGACATTAATGAAATGTTAATAGGAATTAATGAAAGTAACTGATGCTCCTCTTTCTCTAGTCTCCTATCATATACAGCAAAAGGAAAAGATAATTCCCAACCTGTACAGACCTGAGACAGAGAAGGAGTTATTAAGTGTACTAAGGTTGGGGACTCCTTATGAACCAACCTTTAGTTTGATAGAGTACAAAGATAAACCACCTGCCAACTTACAGGTAAGTGCATTTAATACAGTTTATCTTTGTACTAAAGAAGTAGATAGCTGGAGAGAACTTAATAAGAGTTGGATAGAAATACTAAAGTTATATCCAGAACTTTATAAAGAAAACTTAAATAGATTTAAGAAACTATTTGACTTTGAAGCGCAAGATTACTTATGGGAAACCTACAAGAACTATCCCAAGAAGTTAACTTCAGAAGTAATTAAAATAGTATTAACACACCCTAAAAGAAAGCAGACTATAGAAGACTTAGGTGTAAAGAACCAAAAAGAAGTAAATGTCTTTTTAGATATCTGTCTAAACTTAGGAAATGTAGAATACTCTAAAACTATATTTGAGTTATCAGAAAGTTCTCTCAAATTGCTATTTATTGGTAGTGATAAAAAACCTCCTTATATTTATTACTTTCTAGTAGGTAGTAAAAGGAAAACAGGTAATAACCCAGAGTTATGGCAAGCTGTACAGATATTACAGGAAGCAGTTAATAGTAAATACATTCCTATAAATATAGGTGCAGTATTGTTTAACCAATGGGTTAGTAGTGTAACAAAGATACAACTTAATTATAAGAAGTATCAATATCAGTTTGATTGTAATAATTTAATTGAATTAGAAAGTTTACTTAAAGGATTTTAAAAAGGAAATTAATTATGTCAGATTTAGCATTAGTCAACAATGACGCTATTTTAGATGAATTAGCTTTGTTATATGGAGTAGAAACAGAAGAACCAGAAAGACATCAAGGTAATAGAATTGTTTATACAAATAAAACTAAAGTAGATGGAATTAGAGTAGTTAAAGGTAAATCTTGGCAAGAAGGAGACACTTTTAAATGGAATGTTCCCAACTCAGAAGAAATAGAAGACTTTGAAGATGAATTACCTGCTGTACATGAAATTGAAGGGTTTATTGTACATAGTGAAATTCAACCTAAACTAGATATAGAAAATGAAGATAACTCAGAAAGAGCTACTAAAACTATTTGTTCTGTAGTTGGCTATAAAAAAGGAGATAACTATGTTAAAGAATTACCTTCTACTATTAATTTAGGTTACAGAAATGGTTCTGTTTATGGAAGTATGTATGGTGGCTGGATTAAAACAAGTGAAAAGAGTCATCCAGATCATCTTAAACCTAATGCTGACTTAGAACAATATGGATTCTTAGGAAGTAGAGGTAAATCCTGTTTAGATTGCATTAAATGTGGTGAATCTACCTACACTAATAATAAGGGTAAAACTTTTGAGTGTACTCCAGATGCAAGAATCTTTGTCTACGTAACTCACTTTATTAGAAATAAAAAAAATGAGCAAGTGAGAGTTTCAGTTAAAGACCTCTTAGGTGAAGATGGGGTTATTTTGATGTTTAGCCTATCTCATAAATTAGGTATGGTGGGTAATTACAACAAAGATAATCCTGAGTTAAACAGAGACTCCTACTTAAGATTCTTATCTAATTTACATAGAGCATTCTGGAGCAAAAAAGCTACTTATGCTGAGATTGATCCTAGAGTAAATCACCAAATTAGAATTTCTATCAAACCTCCACTACCTAAAACAAAGAACACTAAAAACTATTTACATTTTACTGAAATATTTCCTTGTGACAAAGGAGCTTTAGTGCAGGCAGCTAAGTATTGGAGAACATTATTACCCCCTAAAGAAACAGAAATCTTAGATCCCTCTAACTGGGTTATTAATGGAGTAGGAGGTACTACAGTCTACTCTTCTGCTAAAGTAGATGACTCTGTAGATTATGAAGTCTATCCTGCTTTACCTGAATCAGAAGATGAGCCCGATTCAGGTATCCCATTCTAAATTAGTCTAGTTTACTAATAGTACACTTAGGTGAACTTCACCTAAGTGTCTTTAACATTTACAACTGAATAAGATGACTAAAGTAAATATAAGATTTAATGCAGCTATCTGTAAGATAGAAGGTTTAAATAGGGATATTGTAGAAGCTATTAAATATAGATTTAGAGTTGAACTAACTGAAGAAAGATATCAAGATTACAAAACTAAAACTAGACTACCTTTAACTAAAGAAAGTGCTAACTATTATTTAGTAGAAGAGTTTGATAAGTATATTCAGATTCCTACAGGTTTACTTTTAAAGTTAGTTAACTATCTGAAAACTATTAAAGTTGAATATAATTTACATAAACAAATTCAACCTGCTGGTTTAGATAGAAAACCTTATATATCTCTTAGAGAGGAGCAACAGTTAGCTGTAGATAAGTTTATTGCTAACAAGAGAGGTATTATTAAGGCTCCTACCTCATGGGGAAAATCGAGAACAATAGCTGAATTATGTAGACAATTTAGTAATCAAACTAAAATACTTATTTTAGTACCTACAGTTCTTTTGCTTTATCAGATGCAGCAGGATATAGTTGACTATATTGGTATGAGTAAAGAAGATATAGGTCTAATTGGAGATGGTAATTACATTACTAGAAATCTTATTACTGTAGCTATACCTGATACTTTAGCTAGTAAAATACAAAACTTAGACTCTGAAGTAATTAGTTATTTACATTCAGTAAATGTAGTAATAAATGATGAACAGCATACTCATTTAACTCCTACTACTTTTGCTATCAGTGATTTTTTAGTAAATACAGAATACAGATTTGGATTATCAGCTACTCCTACTTTAGATAATTTTAGTGAAGCATTAATAGGAACTAAACTTCATGAGTTCTCTGTAAAAGAAAGTATGAAAAGTAATACTATTGAGACTCCTGAAATTATATTTCATAAGATTACAAAGAAGGTAGATATCACTCCTAAATTAGCTAACTTTAAGTTTGAACAATTTACCCCTAAAGAAATGAAAATATATAACAATCTTTATGATAAAATAATTTGTTCTAACTCATATAGAAATCAGTTAGCAGCTTCAATAGTAGAACAAGAATTAGAAGAAGATAGGATCATATTAGTTTTAGTTAAGAAAGTAGCTACTTCTGGAGGAACAGTTAACCATGCTGAGATTATGCAAACTTATTTAGCTGCATTAGGAATTAACTTTGAGATTGTGCATGGTAAATCTAAAAACAAACAGGAGCTACTAGATAAGTTAGCTAATGAAGAGATTAAAGGTTTAATAGCCTCTGTAGGTATTCTGTCTGAAGGAGTATCTATTAACTCTATATCTAGTTTAGTAAATCTTAGTGCTGGCTCTAATGAAAAAGACTTTATACAAAGAGCTGGTAGAACATTAAGAAAAGGAAGACTGCAACCTAGAATACATGACTTTGTAGACTGTCAATATCCTTTTAATAATCAATCTAAAACTAGATTAGAGATTGCTAAGAAAGAGTATGGTTCAGAAAATGTAATAGTAATTTAATAACTAAATATAAGGAGATTTAAGTGTGACTACTGAATTAGAGTCTATTTCAGGCTGCCCTGGTTCTGGAAAAAGCTTTCTACTTAAACAAAAACCTAATACTTTACTTACTTCAACTACAGGTATCACTGCTCTTAATTTAGGAGATAGTAATAGAACTATTAACTCTACATTAGGGTTCTTTAATAGAAAAGAGTTAGCTGCAAAGTCTAGCTTAGGAGAAGTGTTTCCTAGATTGTTAAAAATTAGTAGTTTATATAAGTATATTGCTATAGATGAAATAAGTATGCAGTCAGGAGAAGTAACTGACTTAATTGTTAAAGAGATAGCTAACCATAATAAAATAGTATCTGAGTCAAAAAAATATTCTAAAAAACATAATTTATTAGGTTTAATTTTAGCTGGGGATGCAGGGCAACTCCCTTATGTAGCAGACAAAGATGATATTAGAAATGGTATATCTAATAAACCTTATTTTAAAGCAGCTACTTATAAATTCTTTAAACAGACAAATTTAACTGAAATAAAGAGACAGAATGATAAACAGTTTATTGAAGCTCTTAATTATCTCAGATATGGTAAAGCTAAAGAAGTGGTAGACTGGTTTATAGATAAAGTAGAGTTTAGTAATACTATAGATGACAATTGGGAAGGATCTACTTTTTTTGCTATTAATAAAGAAGTAGATGAGTATAATTATGAAAGGTTAGAAAAGTTAAATACTCCTGAGAAAACTTACTATGCAGAATACTCAGGTATACCTAATAAAGATTGGGATAGAAACATACCTAATTCTATTACAGTAAAACCAGGTATGAAAGTAATGATTCTAGTTAACAACTTTGAGGAAATGTATGCTAATGGAGATTTAGGTATTCTAATAGATTGCTTTCCTCAAGGAGTATTAGTTGAGTTAGCTAGAGATAAAAGACAAGTTTTAGTAAACTACAGAACAGTCTATAATACATCTATCTCTATTAGTAAAAAGACTGGATTGCCTTATGAAAAAAGAATAGGTAGTTGTAATTATCTTCCTATTAGACAAGGAGACAGTTCAAGTTTTCATAAAGCACAAGGACTTACTTTAGATAAAGTCCAACTATCTATAACTGGCAAAGGTGGAGACTTTTTAAAAAGACTTAGTGGGGGGCTCTATACAGGCATTACTAGAGTAACTGACTATAAAGGTCTTAGAATAGTAGGTACTAAAGATGACTTTATTAGAGCTTGTTATATTAATCCTCTATATCTAGACTACCTACTCAAATTAGACTCACTAAATCAACCTCAACTTATGGCAGCCTAAATTACCTATAGTTTTAGAGTAATTGTTATATGTTATCCCCTCAAGAAAGAAAAGAAAGAATACTAAGTGAAATTAAGATTAGCCAAATAGTTAATGTAAAAGATTATGGGAGTTCTACTTGTCCTTGTTGTGGTAAGTCTAATAAATTTAGTATTCATAGTAATAGAGGTAAATGCTGGTCTAGCTACTGTGAGTTAAACAAATCATTAGATGTAATTAGTCTTTATCAATGGAAGCATAACTTAGCTGATAGATGGGAAGCTACTAAAGCTATAGAACAAGAGTTTAATTTACCTGTAGGTAGTAATAAACCTAATGAGAGAAGTCAATTATTAGAGCAATGTTTAATTATCTACCAAAAGTATTTATGGTCTAATCAGCAAGCATTAGATTACTTAAGGAATAGAGGCTTTTTAGAAGAAACTATTAGAGAACTAGGTTTAGGTTATGCACCTGATTTTAGCTGCCTTACTAAACAGGGTATTAAAACTACTGACTTACAAAGAGAAGGATTATATAAAGAAGGTAAAGAATACTACTCTAAAAGAATCATCTTTCCTATTAGAAATAAATTTGGGCATTTAGTTCACTTTCAAGGCAGATATATATTGCCTATAGCTAAAGATGATAAAGGTGAAGATACTATTCCTAAATATAAAGATAGTAGACCTGCTAACAATAAAACTACTAAAGACTTTCTCTATTTAGAAGAACATATAGAAAAATATCTTAAGTCTAGTAATATGTTATATGTAGCTGAAGGTTGTCCTGATACTATCTCTTTATGGCAGAAAGGATTACCTGTGGTTGGTTCACTAGGTTTAGAGAAATTAACTAGTCACATTAATAAACTAAAGAAGTTTGATTACATAGTTTTTATGTTTGACAATGATACTTACCCTTCTCACCATCCTAAATATTCTTTAGAATATAAAAGCTGGGTTAGAGTTATACCTCAACTAATAGACTTACAAATAGCTTTACCTACTACTAACTTTTATACTTGCTTAGTTCCTCATCATACTATCCATAAACAAAATAAGTATGCTGTTGAGACTAAGGATATTAATGAGTGGTTAACAATAGGACAGCTAACTAAAGATGAAGTAGAAAAGTACATTAATTCTAAGAAAAAAGAGTTTGTTAGTTCTCTAGTTGAACAAGAAGGTAGTAACATTAGCTATCACTTTAACTTACTTAAACTTATTCAGGTTACTGGTAAACACTATCTTAAAGAAGAGCTATTTAGATTCCTACCTCCAATGAAGTCTCCTATAGATTATGCTTGTGAAGTGTTGGCTGCTTAATTATGTTATATGCTTTCTCTTACATATTAGATGAGATTAATGTAATACTTCCTTTTAATATAGTTGCTATTAAGATTCCTGAAGATAACAAAAAGGAAGTATACTCTTTAGTAAAAGATTTAGACTTAAAAAACATTAATTTTAGAACCTCTAAAAGTATACTTACTAAACTTAAAAAAGCTAATATCAAATATAGTTACTTTGAGTTAGGTAAATTTGAGGTAGAAAAATATGGACTTGAATCAGCTTACTACAGACAGATTAGATATTTTAGTAATTTAGATGACCTAACAGTAAGTAATCTAAATTCTAACCTGTCTAACTTTCCTGAAGGTATTACCTACTTTAAAGAGTTTAGTAGTGTACCTGAATTAACAATAAGCTATCTTTACTCAAAGTACATTAGAGAATACTATTTAAAAAGAATAAATCTACAATATCCAGAACTTCAAATAATTAAACATAAAGGAAAGTTAACCAAACAACATAAGCGTATATTACTTAACTTAAATAATCTACCTAACTTTTATAATGAAAGTTTTCTAATTAACTATTTCTTAAGTAAACAGATAGTACCTAAATGGGCTAACAACTATATTAAAACCAATTATGAGCAGCTTATTAAATAAACTATTTATAGATTCTTTCTCTTACTTTGAGAAGAAAGAGTTGACTATACCAGAAGCTCTTAAAGTTACCGATATCTTATTGCTAAGTATAAATGTAAATACTTCTAAGTCAGATGAGTTTACTTCTTATCTAGATAACTTTATTGAGTTAAACAAACTATTGTCTAATCACTTTCCTAACCTTACAGAAAAGGAAACAGAGATGTTAGATAACAGTAGGTATGAGTTAGTAAAAACATTAAAGGAAGAAAAGAAACCAGAGGCTTTAGCTAAGATTAAAGAAAGAAGATTAGAACTTTATAATAAACATCATTCAGAGTTAGTTAGTAAAGTCAAAGAATACAAAAATGAATTAACCAATATTAAAGCAGCATAGAGGAGCATAATGAATGACCAGTTTAAACAATTAGTAAATACAGATGAGAGAGTAATAAAAGGTAAACTACCTGTATTACAAAAGTCCAATGACCCAGATCACTATGAAAGGAGAAAGCAACAGAGAGCTATTACTGAGGAAATGGTAGCTTTATGTCTATCTTATGGTGAAAAGAAAAGGATTAGAGGCGCATTGACTTATACTATTCTAGATAAAAACTTGAAAGATACTAGATACCAAAAGTACCTATCTGAATTAAGGGGGTTAAGAGTTGTTTTAAATAAGTTAAATGAAGATTCCTTATTAGGTATCCATACAGTTTACTGGGTAGACTCTGTTAGAAAGAAGTAAAATATATTACTACTATTATGCCTACTATTATTTCTATTGACCCTGGAGCTAAAGGTTTTATTACTGTATTAGAATTAGTAAAACAATATCCTGTTGAGTGTATTCCTATTCCCACTATTAAAATAAAGATTAATAAAAGAAATAGAACTAAAATTGATGAGGATATGTTATCTAAACAGTTACATATATTAGTAGACAAATACAGACCTATTGAAATAGTTATTGAAAAACAGCAAGTTATCTCAGGCAGTAAAAATAATAAAGGTGAAATAGTTAATCAAGGTATAGTTTCATCTGCTTCTACTATGGAACACTTTGGTTGGTTAAAAGGTTTTTGTGATGGTAAACAAATTAAGAGAACTGTAGTAGCTGCTAAAACCTGGCAGACTATATATCCAGAGTATGTAAAGAAAGCAGACAAAGTAACAACTAAAGATAAAAGTAAACTGTATTGCTCTATTTTATTTCCTGACTTAGACCTTAAAAAGTCTGCTAGAAGTAAAGTAGTTAGTGATGGTAAAACAGATAGCATTCTTATTGGAGTATGGAGAGCAAGACAACTTCAGTTAGATAACCAAATAGCAGCTTAGTGTAAACAGCTCAATAAAACTAAATAACAAATGAATATTACTAAGAAAGTAGTTCAGTTAGATAATAAACCTGAGATGTATTCAGTTTCCAAGCTTAAAAAGTTTGGTGAATGTAGTCAAGCATATAAGTATACTTACATTGATAAAATTAAAGTATTTAGTCAATCTAACTCAACTATTATAGGTTCTTTATTACATGACTCTTTAGAAATCTATTTACACTCAGATAACTCTTTACCTTTTATAGAAGTATTTGAGGAGCAATCTAAAAAGACTTTTATTAAAAGAAAGTACATTGTAGAAAACCTGGAAGAGGCTACTCTTAATAGACTTTATACTCAGTTAGTAGATTACTCTAGAGACATTAGAACTTTACATTACAGAGCTAGTGCTAACTACACTGGAAAGAATGCTATTAGGACTGCTAAAGGTGATGTACCTTCTAATCCTATGATGACTAGTGGTTGGAAACAGGCTGCTAAGAATCTTAATTTAGAGAGTAGGTATGAGGCTTTAAAAGAACAGTTTACTTTTATATCCAACTTACCTGAGATTGATTTAGTAGAAGCCTTTACTGAAGCTTACACACTAGCCTGCAATTATGAAACTCCAGTAGAGATAGTAGAAACTTTACATTTAGAGTTTCCATTATCAGATTACAACTATGAAACTAAAGAGTTTACTAACCCTGTGTTAATGCCAGATGAGTATGGTGGAGATTCAGGTATCTATCTTAATGGTTACATTGACTGGGTAGGTTATGTTAACTTTCAAGGTAAAAAGAGGTTTGCTCTTATAGATTACAAAACTAGTAAAGAGAACCTTACTGAAGATAAGTTAGAGTATCATGCTCAATTGTTAGCTTATGTTTATGCAGTGGAGAAACTATTAGGAATTGAAGTAGAAGTTATTGGGGTTCACTCTCTCAGACATAAGAAGTTAGCTTTAACTTTAGTTGATAGAGAGATACTGCAAGAAGCTAACAGAAGTCTATTTAGTAAACATAAAAAGATAGCTGCCTGTCAGTTTGAAAAAGATCATTTACCTGATAGCCAATACTCCCCATGTCTAAATAGTTTTTCCAGAGAATGCCCATACTTGTCACTCTGTTATCCTAAAATCTATAACAAATTACATCCTGAATCTTTAGCTAACCAATTAGAAAGTTTACTGGCTTCTTAGAAATGCTCACTTTATACTAGTATTTTATAGACATTTAATGCCTACTTAATATACACTTTAGTAATATTAATAATATTATTTTAAAGTTTATATTAAGAATGGCTAAACCTAATCCAGTATTGAATACTTTTATGAAGTATTTACGTTCAGAGTTTCCTGAACAAGGTAATTTAGATTTGAGTAATGTCTTAGATGAAAACTTAAGTAGAGTAAAATTTACTTATCTTGAAGTTAAAGAAGCAATGTTAAAGTTCAAGACAGTAGACCCTGATTTACATAGGTTGCTGGCTTATTTTTGGCAGAGTACAAGAAGTAGAAATGCTATTGCAGAAGCCTTACACTTTGATCCTTCTACAGTTAAACGTAGAGCTAACAAAGGTATGGGAATCATATTGAACTATCTAGTAAATAGTGAAGTGACTGCTGACTTAGAACCTATTGATATCTACTGGATTGAAGCTAAAAAAAATGGTACTCTAGCTAACGCTTAGAAAGTAATTAAATAAAACAAAGGAAAGGAAGTCTTCTGTAAAGTTGGCTTCCTATTTTAATATTTATTAGAGAATAAAATATGACAACAGAAAGCTTAAACTTAGCAACTATTGAGGTTATTGAAGATATCTTTCCTCACCCTGACCCTGAAGTAGAAAGATTAGAGATTGCTAAAGTTCTCAATTTTACTTGTGTAGTAAGTAAAGGTAGTTTTAAGAAAGGAGACTTATGTATTCTTATTCAACCTGATAGTGTGCTGCCTGATGCTGAGTGGACTGAACCTTACAAGAAGTTTTGTAAGACAAGAATTAGAGCTACTAAAATCAGGGGGTTTGTTAGCTTTGGAGTAGTAGAAAAACTAAACTTAATAGCACCTTCCTCAGTCAAAGGATTTTGGAATGAAACAGAATGGTTAGAAAGCTGTTATAAAAATAATATAGGATTAGATGTTACTAACTTATTAGGTATTACTAAATATGAACCCCCAGCAGGTAATGAGTTAGGAGCTAAAGGAAATTTACCATTTAGTATAATTAAGAGTTCAGAAACACTATGGCAGAATGTTAGAAGCCTAGATAAGTATATTGGGCAGATTGTAGATATTTCTCTAAAAATAGATGGTGAGGCAGCAGCCTACTTCTATAAAGATGACCAGTTTGGTGTGTTAAGTAGAGGAGTAGAATATGATCCTGAAGTAAATAATAAATATACTTCTCACATAGGTAGATATAATTTGTACTCTAAATTAGCTTCCTACTGTGAAACTCACAAAGTTAACTTATGTTTAAGAGGAGAATCCTATGGACAAAGTATTCAAAACAGACCACTCAATCCTCACTCTAAGCTACCCCTTAACATAGCTTTCTACTCTGTATGGCTTATTGATGAAATGAGATATGCAGGTAAAGGAGAAAAGCATTACTTTGTAGATGTCTGTAAAGAGCTGGGCTTGCCAACTGTTGATATCTTAGAAGAAGATGTTGAGTTAACTTATGATTTGATTAAGAAGTATGATGAGCATTTAGAGAAAGTGAATGGTCAACCTTTTGAAGGTGTAGTAGTTAAGGGGGCTGACTTTAGCTTTAAGATTATTAATAAACATTATGATAGCAAGAAGTAAATATGTTTAAGCTATATACGCCAACAAGTAAAATCATAGCAGAATTATATGATTTTACTATAGAAGCTAAACCTACTACTAGTAACTTTAAGTACCTACCGTTTGCTTTAGTTTCAGAAAACTTACATTCTGAGTTAACTGAAGATATTAATATTAATAATTGCACTTTAGAACTTCCTTATACCGTAGATATCTTTAATAAATATTTTAGTAAACGCTGGAATAACTTTGAGGATAGAAATGACTTTAATACAATGGTTTTAAACCTAAGTATTAAGTTACTTGTTTTTACAAAGTTATTTCCTGGTAGAAAAGTTAAATATCAATATAGACTAGAAGGTATAGTTTATTCAATAAGTTTAAAATAATTAAGAAAGCTGGCTAATTGGTAGCCTAATCTATCTGAGTTCAACTCTCAGGCTTTCTATTTTAATGATATAATATAAGTTATTTTAAAGTTTATATTATATTTACATGACAACTGAATACACTAATATAGTTCAGCTAGGTAACAGACTAGTTAATGAACTTAAGTTTTTTTTTGAAAATAAGAATCTAGTTGGCACTAAAGAAGCAAATTACATTATTGAATCTTTTGAAGAGTTTATTGAACAGCTATCTAATCCTATAGTTAGTCAGGAGTTAGATAATTATAAACTCTCTATTCAGAATCCTATTGAGAAGTTTGGTTTAGTAGAGGAAGTAGTTAAGTGCATTGAAGAAGGTAAAGACAATAAAGAGATAGCTGAAGGGTTAGCTCTTAGAGGACTACCTATTGAGTCTAAACATATATCTTCCTTTAAGAAAGAATATGAAAAAGCTGATATATTAGCTAAAATAGATAAATCTAACTCTAGTATCTTTGATACTGAAGTTCAATTACAAATGATATTTGATACTCTACAAAATCAATTACAAGAGTTGGAGTATGCTGATGAAGAAATGTTACTTAGAGCTAGAACTACTAAGTATTCTTTAAAAACAGAAACCTTAAGAGAGATTAGAATGGCAGCCAAAGATGCTAAAGAGTTAGCTGAAGCTGTGCTTAATCTACAGAATACTAAGAAGTTCAATCAAATAGTATTAGAAACAGTTAATAAAGAATGTGGTCCAGTTGTCTTTAATAAAGTAGTAACTGAACTTAGGAAGCAGAAACTAATGTTTAACTTTACTCTTTAACTATAACCAGGTTTAGAATTATAACTATTAATCATACCTCTAGTTACAGCTAACTGGAGGTTATTGTTTTCAGCTACCTTATTAGTAATAACTACTTTGTTACCTACCTGTTCTCCTTTAACAGATTTAACTAATACAGGTTGAGTGTTATGCTGTAGAGCTACTTGATTAACTTGAGCATCTATAAAAGTATTTTTAACTTCACTAGCATCAACTTGTACTTTAGTTTTGAGGTTAGCAGATGACTTGACTACAGTATTGTTAGATTGTTTAGCCAATGCTACTAAGTTAGCTTTTAGTTGAGTATTAGATTGCTTGTTACTTAGTCTATCTTTAGTATTCTTTTGTAAAGCTTGTAACTCAGACTGTCTACTAGCATCTGCACTACTTAGCTTTTGCTGGATAGCGGGATCCCCCATTCTGAGTTGTACAGTAAGTGCTTTTAACTCTTTATAGTTTTCAGCAGACTGTATTACCTTATCCCAAGAGGCTGCACCTACAACTACTTGATTGTAGTATTGAGACCTAATAGTAGCTTCTCTATCTATCAGTGAGTTAACTAAACTAAAGGTAGGTTTATTAAACATTCTAGCTTTAGGTTCTAACTCACCATAAGAGTTACCATAGAAAGTAGGATTAGCAAACAAACCTTTAGTTCTGTTACCTGTCCAGTCACCTGAAGCTTCTAGATACTTAGAGGAGTCATAGGCGATCGCCATCTGAGCAGTAGCCACATAGATAGGAGCTTTATCATCATAAAACTTGGTGAAGGCTAATGGCTGTTGTGAGTTAGTAGCAAAGAAGCCTCCTATATGTGGAATGTTAGATACCCAATCCATAAAGGGAGTTAGCAAGCCATTAGTCCATCTAGATATACCAGGAAAGATACTATGAACTAAAGCTGCTGTACTACCTGCTGCTAAACCTAATAAAGCTGCTGGAGCTAAAGCCATACCTGCCACACTAGCTAACAATAATACACCTAATCCTACACCTGCAAAAGTTATTATACTACCAGGAGAAGTAAGCTCTTTTAGTACAGGTACGCTGTTAACAAATCTATCAAAAGAAAGTAATGTTTGCCCAAAGAAGTTAGTAGTACCTTCATAAACTCTACCTACACCTCCAGTAATACTTCTCACTACATTAGTATTCCTAACATCATTCCAAGCTTCTCCTATAGCTTTACCTCCTGCAATTAATCCTGCTATTGTAGTTAAAGTAACAGCAGCAAAAAAACCAGCTTTGCCAGGTTTTCTAGCAGCAGACTGTAATGCTGACTTACCTAAAGAGGGTAAAGTTTTCATAAATAACTTAGGTAGTCTGTTTAGTATTGTAATGTTTACAGCAGTACCAAACAAAGAACCAAAGACTACTTGACCAGTAGATTCAGCAGCAAAATTAATTTCACCTTCAGTAGCATAAGGGTCTGACTCTAAAGCAGCTAGTCTATTAAAAGAAGTAAAGATATCTAAGGACTCCATACCACTAGAGAATATTGCTACTCCTTTTAAAGTATTCTCAAACCCACCAGCTAACATTGCAGTTCTTCTAACTTTAGGAATCTGCATTCTTTCTAAAGTATCTACTAAGGTAGCAGAAGGTTTACTAATTCCATCAGGTAAGTTTACTGTAGCTGCTCTAGGAGTTGATAACTGATTATGTCTACTAAAGAAGTTTCTGTGTCCTTGTACAAACTTAAAAGGTTTAACCATTTCTAAGATTGCATTTTTAACTCTAGCTCCATAACCTAAAGCATCTTCAGATTCTAAGTAAAGTAAGTTATTATCAAGTCTACTAGCAAAGGTATCTACAACTGATCTTATCTTGTGAGCTAGTAATTTAGATAGCTGCTCTCCTCTAGCTCCTTGTACTTTAGCCAATATATCTTCACCTAACTCTTTTGATTTGTGAATCTCTTCAGCTAAGAATTGGTCAACTGCTTGGTAAATTTCCTGTTTAAGTTTCCCTTTAACAGTCTCATCTATAGGTCTCATTATTGTCATATCTTCTAATAACTTAGTATCAGTTAGTAAATCTCCAAAAGATAAATTAGAACCAGGTTGCTGTGATGTAAAAGCTTCAAAGACACTATCAATATAGTCATCTACCATATTAGTAATTTGAGGTCTTAAAGTTTCAGTAACATACTTAAACCTGTCTGAGCCTATCCATTTAGGTTGATTTGGATTAGGACTGTTAACATCATAGAACATATCTCCTGATATTCTAAATACCCTATTAACTACTTCTTCATGAGCTTTACCTATGCTAATCTGAACGTGCTGTAAGATTTCATTAACTGCTTGTACTTCACTTTTGCCAGTTAAGTCAAATCCTTCAGGTAAGATAACTGCAAACTGTCTACCTCCTTTACCTTTAATTTGTACTCCCATTCTGTTACCATCAACAGTTATCCTTTTATGGGCATGGAAGTTATAAACTTTAGCTGCACCTTCCTCACCTACAGTGGCAAACATATTTCTAAATCTATAAGTAGCCTCTTCAAATCTAGTTTCCATAGGTGAGAAAGCTAATGCTCCTAAGAAACCAGCACCCATTACTACTCCAGTAAGTGCTACTGCTCCTATAGCTCCAAACCTAATCATAGTAGGGAATGCTTCAGTCATTTTCCAAGCAGACTCAGCACCTTTCCATAAGATACCCCACCAAGGTTCAGATTTCATATTAGAAGTATCTAACTGTAAGCTGCCTCCATAAGCTAACATCTCCCCAGGGTTATCCATTACACTAGGAGATATCTCTAAAGCTTTATCTTCAGTTTTAGTAACTTTTAAATCCGTTACATGTAATCTATTATTAGTAGCAAATATAGCCCTTAGTAATTTAGCTACTTGCTTAGTATCCATAGCTTCTAAAGCTGCTTTTTGGTGAGGATTTCTAGGGTCATGTGGAAATGCAGCTAATGGATTTCTAATGTCTACTACATTACTTAACTCTGTTAAACTATTGATGTCAAAAGGATCTGTACTTCTACTAAGTATGTTTTCAGGGCGTTGATAAGCTAACTCATTAGACCTTCTTATTCTTAGCTGTAAAACATGACTTAGTATACTGTCTCCACTTACTAACTCTAATGTAGGGTCATTATAAGGAGTTGAATACTTTCTAGGTTTAGCTAGTGGAGATAACTGTGCTGTGGCTGATATAACAGCTAAACTACTTGCCATTAACTTAGTTTTATTATCTGACTTCCTAGTATCTCTAATAGCTTTCTTCATGCCTTCTAAAACTAAAAAGTTATATTGAGAGTTAGGTGTCATTCCTAATTTAAAGAAGTATTTAGGTAGCATTGAGTAGATAGCAAAAGAGGTATCTTGTAAAGCAGACTGAGTTTGAGCATATATTCTATACCTAATACCTTTGTCTCCTGAAGATAAGGTGATGCCAACACCAGGTAAAATAGACTGGAAAGGATTCTGTGGGCTTACTACAAAAGGAGCCATTATATCTTGTAGTGCTTTAGTAACCTTTTGCTGTTGAGGGTCATTAGGATTAAGTAATCTAAACCCCTTCTGACTAATCTGCATTCCCTTGTCATCTACAAAAATAGTTGTATCTATAGGTGAACCATTGTTTCTTTTATCTTGTCTAGTTACTAACCTAAAGATATTAGCTAAACCTTCCCCAAAAGTATTACCATCTAAAGAGTTGTAAAAAGCATCAGTAGCCTTCTGACCTGTACCACCTTCTGAAGCTACATAACCCCAACCTTGCATTAGATAACTAGCAGCTTTAGGTATTAAACCTAATCCTATTATAGATAGAGTAAAAAATCTCTTAGTTCTAGCTGCTGCAACTGACTTACCACCCTTCATGTTAATAAAGTCGGCTCTACTCCATAATGCTTGTAACCCTTTGTTTAGATTAGTATCAGAAACTATAGTATCAATAGCATTAAGTTTAATACTGTTGATTTTGTTGACTGCATCATTCAGAACTACTTCTTCTTTTATAGAATCAGACAATTGAGCAGCAGTAATACTACCTTTGTGCACATTACCTATATAACCTAATGTCTTTTCTAAATACTTATTAACATAGTCTCTTTGTAACCAGTTTTTGTAAGTGACATAAGAAGACCTCAAATAATCTAAAGGGTTAAGATAGTTCTTAGCTCTGACCTTATTAATATAATTAGTTCCAGCAGTATACTCTTTTAGTATCTGTGCTGGAGACTTACCAATGTCAGCTATTTCTAAAGCAGGTATACTTAGTGCAGCAAACCCTACCATAGTTATACTTTTCTTCAGCCAGTTACTCCTTTCATCTTCTAAAGGTCTGCCATCAGCACCTGTAGTAAGATAAGTGTCTTTATCCATGTTGATAGAAACACCAAAGGTAGAATCTGTAAGTAGCCATCCATAGGCAAAGGTAGCACCTACAGTAAGTATGTAGCCTAAATTCATCTTAGGTTTAATAGTTATGTTTTCTACAACTGAGGCTAACTTAGTTTTAATAGGGTTTAACTTACCAGGAATATCTAATCCATCTAACCTATTAGAATACATACCAAAAGCTGCTGTACCCAGTAAAGTAGTACCTGCATAAACCTTTGTTTGAGTTTCATCATCTGCACCTAGAAACTTAGCACCTGTAGTAGCTAAAGGAGCAAATAGTAAAGCAGATACACCAAAAGACCTACCTATTTTACCTAGTGTAGTAGTTCCCTCTTTAAGAATGTTTGCACTATTTTTTACTGTTAAACCTAACTCTTGTATTACTTTAGTTTGAAAGTTGAAGTGAGAAACAGCTAAATTAGCAGAGTAAACTGGAAATGATACTAAATCTTCAAACAATCCATAAGAAGTTTTAAATACAGATTTAACTATGTTAGAGGTGGCTTTTAGTTCACTTGTAAGAATACCATCTTTGTTAAGTAAGTTTATAAAAGGTAGCTTTAAGAAACCTTCCATGAGGCTAATAGTAGTGAGCATACTAGCAGTTAGCACCATTAAACTGCTGCCCATGTTACCAATAGCTCCAAGGAAACTTAGTATGTTGTCTTTACCATTGTTGTGAACTAATGCTCCTTTACCTCCTAAATGATTAGGTTTATCCCAATCAATCATTATAGGAAATAGAAAACTAATGTTAGTACCTAGAATAGGTGCTGTTTGCTGACCAGCTTTAAACTCTAATGTACCTCCTCTTACTAAGTTACCCATTTCATCATACTGTCTACCTTTAGTAACCTCAGTTGCAAAGAACTGAAAGTAAGGAGTAGGTGACTGGTGAGCTATAACTCTAGTAACTTTATCCTTAATCTTAGGATCTACTATAGGCATTGAAGATGTAATGAAACCTAATTGATAAAGTCCTGCTGCTTCTAATGGAGTGATGTTACCTGAGTTTAATCTATCTATAAGTTGTTTCTTTAGAGAAGTTAATTCTCCCATCACTCCTATATTCTCATTAAGGAGAGCATTACCTTTCTTACCTAATACAGCTTCACCTAACCAGGGTATAGATTGAAATACTTTCATAGCATTACTTACTACCCAAGGCGCAGCAGTCCTAGCAGCTAACATTGCTGTAGAAGTCCAGACCATCATAGGTAAGAAATTACCTTTAGGTCTGGCTGATAATAGTTTGTTTCCTTTAATGATTTTAGTAAGTATAGTTTTCTTTAATTGAGATACATTAGGATCAGCTTTAATCCTTTCCAAAGCTTCTGGCGCATTAGTTCCTAATATATATCTATCTAAATTGGGAGACCTTAATGTTGCTATACTACCTACACCTGCTCCTACTGCTAATGAGAATGCAGAGTATCCTAAAGATGCAGCTATTGAAGTGTAACCTCCTCCCCAACCAAATACTCTAGTAGGCTCAAAATCAGGAGTAAAATTATCATTTCTATGAGTTACTGCTACTATCAATTGACTTACTAAAGATGCTCCTGTGGTAGCTTTCATAACATCCTCTAGTATCATAGATGCTCCTAGAATTCCAATAGCATAAACTCCCAGATTGCTTCTATTGTTAAGGAATCTATTACTAGTAATAAGTCTATTAGAATTCCTTAAGTGAGCTTGAGGTAAGTTCTGTTGGTCATAAAACCTAGCAGCATCTTCAATCATTGCATCTCTAGTAACACCTAGCTTGTTATTACTTTCTAAAGTGACTTCATAATCAAGCAGACCTCTAATAAATTTCTCTACATCTTCTACATTCTCACTAGCTAACAATCTATTTTGATTCTTACTATCCCAGTGAAGTGATTTGTTTAGTAATTGTTCTTCTAGTAATAACAGCTTCTTGTGTTCTTTAAGAATACCTCCTACTCCATCTAGATTAAGTATTCTTTGTATACCTGCACCTACTATATTGACTGCTTTACCTAACAAAGTCTTAGGTACTGCAAAACTAGATAACCCTTTAGCTTTGATTCTACCTAATGCAGAAGTTTCATCAATATAAGTACCCTTGTTAACTATAGTTAAGAATTCACCACCGTAATAAAGTCTTTCTAGAGTATGAAATAACCCAGTAAAGTTAAAGACTTCAGCAGCAGATAAGAAATCTTTAGCTATTATCTTTCCTCCTGGATCTAGAGTTAGAGTTACACTATCATAGTTTTTACCCATTCTTCCCCATTTTAAAGGATTGACAGGAAGATAACTACCTAGTTCCTCTAAAGCTTCAGCTACTTTCTTAGCTTTCTCAAAACCATCATTTTGTAATATAAACTTAGCTGTATTTGGGTCTTTACTGTCAAACTCCCCAAAGATATTAGCAGTAGTAGTATTTCTGTAATTAGTTAAAGCATTTTGGAGAAACCTATATTGACTGCTATCTGGTTTATAAGGATTAATTACATCTTCTATAAAAGGTCTGATAGTGTAGTCAAAGTTAATAGCAGCTTTAGTATTCTGTAATAAGTTAACTCCACTAATAAAAGAGTTAAATCCTGGTCTGAAAACTTTTTCTTTTAAATTATCTTGTTCAGCCCATAAGAAGTTTCTTAGCTGAGTTGGATCTTTTGAAGCGTGTTCCCAACCTAGAGTTAACCCTGTAGCTACCATTTGTGCAGCTCTAAAACCAGCTATTTTACTCTTACCTACAGTACCTTGTTGAAGTGCTATATCTATTAAACTTTGATAGGATGTCTTAAACATCTCAGCAGTAACAATACCAAAAGGTACACCTATCAGAAAGTAACCTAAAATTGCTTGAGTAGTTTGTACAACAAAGTTAGTAGCAAAGCTAAGTGTTGATTGAAAGAAACCTTCAGGAGGCTCAACATAAGTTCCTACAGGGTCTATTTCCTGCATTCTTCTAATATAGTCAGGAAGATTACCTCCATAGTAAACTAAAGAGTTATCTAATACTTTACCTAATGCACCTGCTAATGAAGCTAGTGGTCCAACTTCTTCTTTATATATTCTCCCCCAACCATTAGCTATAGACCATTTGTTTACATAGTAAGATAATCCTGATGTAGCCATCTCTCTATCATAATTAGCTATGTACCAGGGAACTGTATCTGTAGTATTACCAGCATTCTGAGCCATGTAAGTTAACTTGTAAGCTGCTGTAGCTGGACCTTCAGTGTCAGTAATATCAAAAGTAAACAGACCTGCATTATCCCTTTGTGCAGCATATATAGCTCTCCTAAAGAAGTAAGCAGAACCATATTGAGAAGGTAGAGTGTAAGTTATTTCAGAGTTAGGATTAAAAAATGGAGTTAGCTGTTGGTTAGTAATACCATACTCTTTAGACATTTTTCTAAGAACTTGCCTATCTTTATACCTTGCTAGTTCAGGTCTTAGTCTATCTAAAGCTTTAGGAGGTAGAAAAGAAGACATCTTACCTCTTTCTATTAACCTAAAATCTGAAGGCATTAAAGCTTTTTTACTAAACAGACCTTCAGATTCAGGAGACTGTAATGCTCTTTCTACTCTTTGATAATACTCAGCTTCTACTTCTTCTGATATAGAACTATCTCTAAAAGAATCATATAAGTAAGCTGCACCTCTTCTGACTAACTCTTGGTTTACGCTAACTAGATTACCTTCTGAATCTTTTATAAAGACTTCTCCCATTACCCTGTCTTGAGAAACGTTTCCAGGAAGTCTAAGATAAACTTGATTGTTAGAAGGTATGATTTCTCTTAGTATTCTTTTACTTTCATCTCCATAATATTGACTTCTTTTATCAAGAGAGTGAGAAGTCTCAGGAGCATCTATACTTAGAAACCTTACTTTACTTCTACCTTGTAGAAATCTTTGATTAGTAGGAGAAACTCCAGTTATAGAAAAAGTATCTGCATCATAATCTCTACTAAAGTTTACTTCAGCAGGTATTAATCTACTTTTTCTATAATTTTCAAGACTACCAAAAGTTCTGTCAGAAGAATACATATTACCTTATAAAAGAAGAGTTAGCATACAAACTATAGTTAGCATATCCATAGTTACTTAATATAGTCTTGTTCTCATAATCTACATAAACTATATCTTCTAGAGTTAGCGGCTTGATATAGTTGACTTCATATTCACTACCTTCAACAGGCTTATCTCCATCTAACCACTCAACAGCTACAGTAGGCTCAGTTGAAGGAACAAACTCAGGGTCAACTACCAAAGGTTCAAAGTAAGGTCTCCAGTAAAGTGAGTTATCAGTTATCTTCCAATTAGTAAACTCAACCCCATTCTGACTAATAGATTTAATATCAATAATATCTAAATTACTAATTAAAGAATCAAAGTTGGTATTAGTTCTAGTTAGTTTAATAGTCTCTATTTTAGGATTAGGTTTATAGAGATAGTAGTCATTATAAGAAAGTAAATAGAATTTATCTGAAGTGGGTACTCTCCAGTATTCTGTGTGTATTAACTTCTTCTGTATCTTTGATAGGTAAGGTACTTTGCCAGCTTCATAAGGACGCTGCCATTCATAATACTCAACTGTATAACAAGAACTAATACTATAACCTATAGAAGGAGGAAGCTGTAACCTTACTTTAAATTGCAAACTAGGATGAGTTGGTATGTTAAAACTTATCTCTCCTTTTCTAGGTAAATTACAGTTAGCTGGAAACTTAATTTTAACTTGATATTCTTTAGCAGATAGCTCAGGTTCAGTAAGTTGATTTACTTCTAGTTGAGAATCAATGTTTTCTATTGGAATGGTAAATAGATTAGTAGAATAATCTAAAAATAGAGAAGTTAAAAGCATATATTAAAATAACAAAACTTCCTAAACTATATGTAAAGAATAGGAAGTTTGTGTAGGATATCTAAAATATTAATTAACCATAGGTTCTCATTAAAATGTAATCTCCACCTTCATCAGTTTCACTATTATTTCCTAATCTACCAACTACTTTACAGTAAATAATTCCCTGTCCAGCATAATAACCTGTAGCGTTAGCTAAGTTAAGTCTCACTGTATCTCCCAAATTAGGTGCTACTTCACTACCATCTAATTTCCATTTAAACACATTAGGTATAAAGCCATAAGGGTTATTAGTAATAGAGTCTCTTAAGTAAAACTCTACCTCTGAAGTAGTTGGAGTTCCGTCACTAAGTTTTATGTGGTCATAATTAGCATTAGCACCAAATCCATGAACAGTGTGTACTACTGAAGAATAAACATTACCCCTGGATCTATCAGCATTTCCATATGTATTAACTCTTAAGTAAAAAGAATATAAATTTTCAGGATAAGATAACACACTATTTTCCAAAACTCCTTGGCTTAAAAAATAATAGTCGTTATAATTAGGTGCTGTTCCTCCCACAGCCATAAACAAACTGATAGATTTAGAATTAGCTGTAGCCCATATAGGAACAGAAGAAGTAAGAGAAGTGGGATTAGTTGAAAAAGTCTGCCCATTACCTATTAAAGTTTTAGCATGGATACTTGCACCGCTTGTTGTGTAAAACAACATCATTCTAGTGTTAGCAGGAAGAGTTGGGTTAGTTCCAGGATTTTCTGTATTTGTTATAACCCCAGTTAAAGTTTCTTCAGGTATATTAGGTCTCCAAGCTATAGATATATTACTTGCAACATTACTATACCAAGAAGCTCTATCATCTGAACCTAAAGCAGTTCTGTGAAAGGTTTGCAACTCTTCATAAACTGTGCCAGTAAGAGAACCTAATTGCTGCCCAGCAATATAATTACCTAAATAGTAATTACCAAAAGCATCACTGTTTATAGTCATAGTATTGTATTATCTTGGTTTTCAAATGTTAAGTTAATAAAGTTGTCTAACAAAGCAGCTTGATTTTCAAAAGTTAATTGAGTAAAGTTATTAGGTATTGATTCAGTATCCTGGTTTTCAAACTGTAAAGTATTAAACTCTAAAGATAAAGGATCTAAGTTTTCAAAAGTTAAAGGTGCAAACAAAGAATATATATTTTGCTCTTCAAAGTTTAATATAACTTCACTATTTATATAAAGAAATTTAGGCATTAATCTATTACCTCCTTTAGTAAATGGAGGATTATATATAACAGTTATTATGTAAACCTAATATTAACAATAGTTTCACTAGCAGTATAAATTAATGGAGTAGTTGAAATTTCCCAAGTTATACCGTTGGAAAATAACTTTCCTTTACTACTAAAGTAATCTTAGTAATACTCCATTATTAGAGTATACTGACATACTAAGGATAGGTGTTCCTGTAGAATCAAACAACTGAAAGTATCTGACTGCATTATTAATTTCTACAATAGTAGCATTCACAGAAGGTCTAATATTTCTTCTAAAGAATTTACTATAAAAGTAGGATTTGCTGAGATAACTTGATTCTTTGAGTTTAAAAGTAATGGAAGTTTACCAGTAATTCTAGTAACCATAAATATAAATTAAAAATATACTATTTAATATAATTAATACTTTTAGCTTTTACTACGCAGATTTGATTTATCTTTGTACAGGATTACTTCTAACTTTACTTAATGCCCAACCTGTATTTTTAACTTTGTATATAGAACTAGGATTAGGGTTTTTATAGCTGGCTACTTTGTTAATAGAAGATACTAAACCAGATGAATTGGTAATCTTACCTGACTGCACCATAAAGATATAACAGTTGTAAACTGCATTACAGATAGCATCAGCTAAGTCTTTACTAAAATCTCTAGGATGGTCTATCTTTCCATTGGGTAATTGAATAATGTTTTGTAATTCAAGCTGTGCAGAAGCAGACCAGGTACTATCTTTAGGTAAAAATAATAATCCCTGATCCATTAATTGTTTAGTAATACTAAAATAAGTATTCTGCATTGAATTAGCAGTAGACATTTCAGCAGTAGAGATACCAGCTAAATGCAATCTTTGTATAGTAGACTGACTCTGAAATCCGTCAAAACTAAACTTATATATTTTTCTATGTCTGGCTATTTCTAAGAATATTTCTTCACAGTTAGTAAAACTTACTATTCTATTAATACCTCTATTTAAATCATCTGTATCTAAGTAAGGTTTCCAAAGGATAAGAGTATCTACAGAAATACCCCATTTACCTTCTACTTCTATTGGAGAACATACAGCTAATGCTGCGCCATCTCTTTTGATCCCATAATCACAATGAGCAAAAGAAGGTAAATTAAAGTTAGTCTCTATTCTATTAATTTTAATTCCTGTATAATATCTAGTTTCTCCTGCTTCATTAGATACATTTAAAGGTACTTGAGTAGTATCACATTTAGAGAATCCTTTAAATGCTTTTAGTATATTATCTTGAATAAAGAAAGTACCTTGCTTAATAGTTCTAATGCCTTCATATTCTAAAGCAGCTTTAATAGGGTTTTTAATATAAGCATCTGAAGACTTAAGTTTCTCTTCTGTTAACTGAGGATTTAAATTAACATCCCAAGTTCTTAATCTAAAACCCAATGTTTTAGGTTCTTTTTCAGATAACTCATACATTTTTTCTATGTAATCTCCTGGCTCCCAGGCAGAGGATATAGCTATTTTCATACCTTCATCCCCAAAAGCTGCTGCCCCGGCCCCCACATTTTCCCAGATTTCATCAGCTTTAGAGTTACCATATTCATCTCTTTCAAATCTAGCAGCTTCATCTATAACAAGTAATTTTAAGTTATAACCTACAAGAGATTTACTAGAAGTATGTTTAGCATGAATATGTACATTTTTAGAATTACATCTTATTTCCTCAGTTAATATTTCTATAAATCCATCTGACTCTAGCTTTTTAAAATAGTTAGAACCTTTAGCATACCCAGTAATAGCAGAAAATATAGTCTCTTTTACTTGATCTAAAGATTGTGCAATAACAAATATATGTAGTGGAGTTTGAGGTAAAAAACCATAGTCTACAGCAGGTTGATGTTTAGTTATTAATTTATAAAACTCATATAAAGTAATAAAACTTACACAGCTTGATTTTGTACCGCGTCTACCTATCTCAACTACTAAGTTTTTATATTTTCTCCCATCAACCCAAGTGGTTCTAGATTTATCAGGAAAATCTTTCCAGGAGTAAAGTATTAGTAACTCATCTTCTGTTAAAGGTTCATTATAAAAAGCTTTAAGTATAGCTTTTTGAGTAGGATAAAGTTTGCTCTCCCCATTAAATATAATCTGTTCAGCAAACTCAATAATACTTAAAGTGCCATCTAAACTATTTAAAGATATTGAAAAAGCTTCTTCTAGTAAATTATCAAATAAATCTTCTGGGTTTACCTTCTCATTCTTTTTAGGCATTAAAATACTACTATTATTAAAACAACAATAGTAGTGTGGTATTTAGTTGCACTAAGTAGGTAAGCAATCTAAATAGATAAATCAGGGGACAGATAAATCTGCTTTAATATCTAAACCTTGGTAGTCATCAAAGTTAGGTAAACTAATACTGTCTAAATCAAAAGCCTGTCTTAGTAAACTCATATTAATATCTGCATCTACAGCTATATAGTAAATTCCTGTAGCGGCTTCTATTAATTTATCTATTCCTGTACCTATTCTGTTATTTAAAGTTAATGGAGTTTCATTAGGAGAAGTTGACTGGGTAAAGACTAACCAACCTGAACTTCTAGGAGTAATAAGAAACTGATTGCTACTTTCTAAATCATAAGTAGTCTTTTGAGTAAGAGAAGAGTTAATAATAGACTGCCTACTCAAAACTACAGGTGAGCTAGTTGATAAGTAGTAAACATTAATAGGATAGTAAGGTAAGCCTGGTTTACTCATATCTCTACTACCATTAATTAGTTTTAGAGATAGCTGGTTTAAAGTATTACCTTTAACTAATGTAGAAGATTTGTATTCTTGTAGTCTAATAGGTTTAGTAACTTGAGTTGGCAGCAATCCATTAACTAATATAATCTGCTTCCTACCTTGGTAAGTTTGATAGTCTAAGTAAAATAAGGAAGCTGGATTAAAATCTATATTTAGCAAGCCATCTAATATTGAGTTACCAAATATACCAAAGTGAGAAGACACTGAATATAATAAATCTCTATCAAAAGAGTAAACATTATAAGGTTCTTCAAAGATTACTGCTTCTTGATCTATTACTTCATAATTATCATAAAGAGTAAACCTTTGATAGATAGGATCTATAATAACTAATTTACCTTTAAAGTTAAGTAACTCAACTAAGTATTGAGCAGCTTGTCTAGGATAAACAATAAATAAATTTTCTATAAAAGTATTAATAGTTCCAAATGCTCTTCTAAGTTGAGGGTACTTAAATTCTAACTCTGCTATTATTTCTTCTAAAGTCATATAGCAATCTCTATATTAATAGTAGGACTGAAGACTACTGGATAGATTAAAGTTTGGGGTGCTGCTACTAAAGGTTCTACTTTGTAAACTGTACCTGTAGTATCTCCTCTATTGTTACCATTAATAATAGGATCAGCTCCTACTAAGTTAGCTCCTCTAGCCCAGACTACATGAGTTACCGGACCAATAGGATTACTTTCAGTAGGAGTAAATGTAGCAGTCACGCTAACAGAAAACTTACCATCATTGTCTTCTATTATATCAGCAGGATCTATAGTAGCTATATATCTAGAATAACTAGCATCTGTCACTTCTTGAGCAGCAGCACTAGCCATAGTTAAGTTTTCTCTATTTAGTAACTCATCATTAGTTGGGGTATCTGTGTTACCTAAAGAAGGCATATTAATTAAGAAAGCTACAAGGTTATATCCTATAGTATCTGTAATAAAAAACTCTCTTATTTCTTTAGTTATAGTTGCTGTCATGATATTGTTAATGTATTAGTTGAACTTTGGCTAATAGTAAAACTTTGATTACTTTCTGTAGTAGGAAGAATTAAAGTAGGTTCAATACCAACTAAACTTAATACTGATAATGCAGTACCCTTGTAATCTAATTTAGGAGATTGTTGTAATAGAAATTGAGAAGTAGAGTTAGCATACAAATAAAACTTTATATGAGAATTATAACTTGAGTCAGTGTACTGATATTGATACTCTCCTACAAAGTAGCTATCTCCTGAAATTGGATATGAATTTTCTAGTTGACACTCATCTACAATAAGTTGATTCTCAGTTGGTATACCTAAAGGATAGTTTAAATCAGTAGGTCTTAATGGGGATAGGTAGTAGAAATCTTTTACTGAATAATAACCTTTTAAATCTTTATATTCATACAATAAAGTTTGATTAAGTAAACATACTCTACCAGTAAACTCAAATGTAGGTAAAAAAGAATGAGTAAATCCAGAGCTAACATTAACTAAGTAAGAGCTGCCCCAACTGACTGAATTAGCTTCTATTAAGTAATTCTTAGTAGGGTAAATTAACTCTACCTCTTTAGCTTCATTCCAACTAGAGTAATAAGGTATTTTATCTTTTAGTCTGTTAAAGTTAGCTTGAGTTGCAGAAATGTAAACAAACTGTAAGTCTTCAAAATTAGTAATGTTATTTGAGTTAACAAATTCCCAATAGTATTGATTACCTAAATACTTACAAGATAAGTAAGTAAAAGGTAAATTGATTAAGTATTGATAAGCTTCCTCTTCTGTATAAGGAAGATAAAAGTCAGATAGTATTAAGTCTTGTTTAGGATACAAAACTTGGATGGCTTGCTGTAATCTGACTTGTGATATGTAGTTTGTTATGTTTGTCATAATTATCTAAAGTTAACAACGCCTTTTTTAGTCACAACCCAATTATCTCCTATTTTAGTTAACTCTGCTGGAGAGATTAAGATAGGTGTTTTTCCTGAAGGTAATGTAGAAGGAACATCAAAATAACTTGAAAAAGCATTATAGTTAAATTCATTTAATCTTATATTAGGTTTATAAGTTAAACTAAATTGATTAGTTGTTTGTTCTACTACCCAGTAACTACCTCTAGAATTAGGTTGCATTATTGGGTTGACATTTGCCCCTAATCTTCTTTGTTCAAGAGTAGTTTCTAATTCAGTAACAGGAGTAGCTTTATTTCTAAAACTTTGAGGATTCCTATTAAAGTCATCTATCCAACTTACCTGACTAGGATTAGTAACAACAGGTTGGGGCTGCTGAACTACAGGTTGACTAACAGGATCAGGAGTATTAGTTGTAGTTGTCTGACCTTCTGGAACTGGAGGTTGAGGATTTTGAGTTACAGGTTGTTGTGGAGGTGTGGTAGTTACAGTTGGAGTAATAAAACTAGAAGACTCTATTTGAGAGTAGGGTATAGCGTTAGTGTTGTTTCTTCCTATTATTACTCCAGCTTCAGTAAATCTTAAGTCAGTAGAGGAATCTATAATAATATTATCATCTATAAAAATATTATTTCCTCCAACTTTAATAGATATATCTTTAGTACCTCTACTACCATATCTATTAATAAGAGTTAATACTGCTCGTTTATTATTGGTAGATAAATTTAATATAGACTGCTCTACCTTATCAGGTAAAAATAGAGCTTTGATTGCGTTATCTAATCTTGTAGTTTGACTAACTGGACTTGAGCTGCCTCCAGTAGAAGTCTGTGTAGGATCTGAAGCTGTAGGAGAATTAGTTGTAGTAGTTACAGAAGGTTGAGTGAATACTGACTCAGGAACATTAGTAACTTCTTTTCCAGTATATATAATTCCATCATCTGCTGTTAGGAGAATTAAATCCCCTCTAGATTTGACTTTAGTAATTGTTACTGATTTAGATACTCCATTTTTAGTAACTGTAATAGTCTGATTCTTTAAGGCATCTTCGACATCAGGTAATCCTTTTAATCTAGTTAATAAATCATCTGTTTGGTTGACTATAGTTTGAGTAACAGATTGAGAAGCATTATTATTTACAGAACTTGGTATTGAAGTGCCTTGTTTTGTACCTCTTCTTATAACAGAACTTCCAATAGCAGAAGCTCCCCCTATAATTAAATTAGCAAAAAAGTAACTTACAAAATTGTCTATTGCCGTATCACTATCTTTATTAAATTCTTGAGTTCTCTGCCAAGCTTCACCTAATACATCAAAACCACAAGCAGTAACAGCAGGTATAAAAGTAGTACCAAACCCTGCTATAGCTCCAGCAGCAGTTCCAGCAGGTCCAGCTACAGATCCCGCTTTTGCACCAACTATAGTAGTATAAGAAGATAAAACTGCTGACGCTGCTGCACAACCTCCTACTTTACCAGCTATATCTTTAAAAGTATTAGCATTCCACCCAATTAAACCAGATATGTCCCCATCAAAGCTAGAAGAATTACCTTCACACTCATCTTCTAAAGGTTTTATTGTTTGATTTTGATCTCCATCTAATACTCTAGTATACCTAGTAATATAATTTCCATCAGTAGCATTAAAGTTTAATTTCCAATATATCTCTTCTTTACACCCTAAAACTACTCCTGTAAAAGAAACAACTCTACAGAATATTCTAGCTCTTACCCATAAAATATCTCCTTTGAGCCTAAAAGTAACATCATCAAAAGCAGTTCTTCCAATACTACCTAAAATACCTGTAAACCAAGAAGTCAATCCTTGAGGAGGTTTACCTGTTATATAATCTTTAAAATAATAAAGTCTACTTTCTTGTATATACTTTAAATAACCAACTAAATGTTCATAACATAATTCCTGATTTAACCTTTTTTTAGGGTCAGATATATTATTAATGCCCTCAACTATCTTATTAACTTGATCAATTAATTGAGCTTGTTCACTGTTAGGAACATTAGCTTCTGGAACTAAAGCATTACTTTCTGAACCATTCTCAGTTGTCCCCTCTTGATCTTTAGCAGTCTTCAAATCAACTTTAGCTTTGTCAATAGCAGCCTGTAAACTATTATTTAAATTAATATTGGTTTTAGAAGCCATATTAAAGTCAGTTACATCTAAAACTAATGTATACCAAGTTCTCTCTTGAGTAGCATGATACACATCTAGGTTTCTGATAACAGCAGTAAACTGAGGATTACCTGATGTGGGGTCTTGTAACTTTAAGGATGCTGCATGAGGAGAAGATTTTATATCTCTGTAAACCTGAGCAGTATTAATCTCAACTTCAATTTGTTTACCTTCATAAGCTAACTTTTGAAAAGCTAAGTAAGAGTTGTAAGCATTGAGTTCTGCTTTAGGTTCTCTAAATGGATTGTCTGCTACAGTTCTACCTCCTAGAGTAGAGCTAAATCTATTACTACCAAAGGCCTTAGGGTCATCTACTAAAGTTTTCTCTTCACCATCTGCTCCAGTAAAAGCACCTACTATAATAACTTGTAGTCCTTTAACACCTAAGTTTTGATAGATAGGTGAGAAGCCAGGTATTTGTTGTTTACCTACAGCAGGTACAAACTTAAAGTTAAGCCCAGGCATAGCATTAGGTACATCTCTACCTCCTTGTATAGGTACTGTAGATTGTCTAGCTGGAAGTAGGGACATATAATAGCTAGAGAAAGGTGATTGGTTTGCTGCTACTTCAGGTTGTTTAGTTGTAAACCTAATACCCCACTCTTCCACAGGTAGTTCTTTTAGTTGTGGAGTTTTAGTTGTAGGTTTTGTATTAGTAGGAGTTTTAGTTGTGGGTTTTTTAGCGTTAGGAGTTTGATTTTTTGTAGGTTTTGTATTAGTAGGAGTAGTAGAGGTATTATTTTTAGTTGACGTAGTTTTTGAAGGTGCAGTAGACTTTTGTGTAACTGTAGGTAAAGGTTTAGGAGGATTAACTTTAGTGTCTTTAGAAGATTCTTTTTTAATAGATATAAATTTATTTAAATCTTGTATTACACTTTCTACTGCGGTTATATTATCTCTATATATTTTAGCATTATCTTCAGTAGAATCTATAAAATCTGCTACCTTAAACAAAGAATCATTAATAAAAGCTTTGGCTTCTTCTATGTAACTTCTAGCTGAATTAATGTAAGTATTTGCATTAATTTCATTTGAGTCTTTACAAAAAGTTTCTTTATCATCTATAAGTCTATCTCTTACTGCTACAAATTCAGGATAATTAGTAGCCGCCCAAAAAGTATTTAAATTACATATTCTTTTAACTAAATCATCTACATCTTTAACACTATTAGTAGCTACAGCAGTCGGAGTTGTAGGTTGCTGTAGCTTAGATTCAGTTTCTTTTAATTTAGTAACTATATCTTTAATAGCTTTTAAATTAAGACTTATACTAGTAATGGAACTTCTTACTTGATTAACAATAGAAGAAACTATTTTATTACTAAAATCTCCACTAGAAGCAGTAACCTTTGTATATAAACTATTTATTATTGGAGTTATAACGTCTCTATAATATTCATCTTTGTCTGAAATAGTAGCTAAAAATTGATTATAATTACTTAGTTGAATTTTAGATAAATTAGTAATTAAAGTTTTAACTTCAGAAAGATAATTTAATACATCTTCTTTTAAGTCTTTATTTTCCTGAGAGAAGTTAGCACTATTTAGCTGAGTTAATTCTTTCTGTAGTAAAATATGAGGATTAGTGTTTCCTTCTACTACTAACTTGAGTAACTCTTTAATAATAATACTAATACTAGTCTGACTCATCTAAAACCCTCCTGTATACAATTTAGTAATAATTTCTTGTAGGCTGCTGTTATTAAAATCTAAATAGTTAGCTGCCATTTGAAACTTACTATTGTTAGCAATCTCTTCAGTATTTGTAAAAGAGTAAACTCTAGCAGATTCAGTATCAAACAAAGGTTGTTTACTATTAAGAGTTTTCTTATTAGCTACAGGTAAATTGCTAACAGAAAGTAAAACTAAAGGTAGCTCTGTAAGAGCAATAATTTCATCATCAATAAAATCAGATAGTCTTAAATGTTGTAAGAGGATAGCTAATGCTAATAAAATTGCATGAGTAAACTGAGGGAATCTAGCTTTCAACTCAGAATACTTTTTATTGATTCTTAAACCCTGCCACTCTAGTTTATAAGTAGAATTATCAGCAGGTAGTTTCTCTAGAAAAGATAATAAATCTGGAGGCATATTATGTTGTATAGAATATTCAATTTAGTGTAATTAAATAAGGAATGCAAATGTTATGCGTAAATATAAAGTGACTGTAGAAGCTGAGTTAACTCTAAATGACTTTGTAGATCACATTGATGTAAATAAGTTTAGTGAGTCTTCTATTATTATTCATTTAATAAATGAAGAAAATAACCCAGAGGAATGTGAATATAAACTATCTCTAGAGCTTTGGGACAATAGTTATGGTGAATTTATTCAAGAAGCTATTATTAAAGCTATAAATGTATCAGAAATTACAAACTAGTTAATTTCTAAAGTTACCCTGAAACAGAATAGATAGATTGAAGTTTATAAAATAAATATACTGGAGGATAGATAAATGAAAACAAAGAAAGTATTAGCTGAATTAGTAGCCCAAAGTATTGCTGACTATGAAAAGTACATGTCTACACTTACTCCAGAACAACAAGCTATTAGAAGAAATGCTTTCTGGAGTAAAGTTAATAATGATAACAAAGTGGCAGCCTAGTATTTAAACTCTATACTAACTACCTGATTACCTTTTATGTATATTCTTCTTATACAAGACTTTAATATTTGCCCCTTCAAAGAGGTATCTAAAGTCTCCCAGTACAAAGGGTCAGAGAAAGCAGATATTATTCTCTCTTTAGATACTATATAGTTTACAGACTGAGTAGCTGTTGACTTATCTAACTCTGCTATTCTCCTTTTAGTCTGCATAATAGAGTCTTGTAAAGTTATGTCATAAGGCAGACTTTCTAAAGCAGTTAATTGGTTCTTAAGTTTCTGCAACTCTTTACTATCTACTGTAGTTACAACAGGAGTCTCTCCTATCTTAGATAACCTCTCTGCTTCCTGTATAAGTAAAAGTATTACTTGGTGTTCTAATGAGTCAGAACTAATCATAGTAGAGTTAGTACAAGTTCTAGTTCTGTAAAAGCTACACTGATAGTAATGTCTAAGATAGTTTGTACTTTTAACTAACTTTTTAGATTGTCTACTGTAAGCTGCATGGCAGTAATAACACTTTAGTAAACCAGCAAAGGGATTAAGGTATCTTTGTTCAGTAGTCCATCTATTATGTCTATTAGCAGAGATAAATGATTTTACTTGTTCATATTCCTGATAAGTAATAATAGCTTCTCCACTAGCTCCAAAAGAGTTAACAGGATAGTTAGCAGTATTGCCATGAGTACCCCAAGATATAGTCCACTGTTCAAAGGGTTTTTTATGACCTTTAGATTTAGTATTAATATTATAAGGAGTACCACCAGCATACACAGGATTAATGAGGGTATTCCTTAAACCAGATACAGTCCAACTTAAGCTTTTAGAAGAATAGCCAAATAAAAGAGTTCTATTAGTATCTTTGATAGATTGATAACTAAGTTCATCCTCTTGTTGAATAACATTAGGTTTCTTTTCTTTACCTTTAGTAGTAGCTTTAACTTGAATACCAAAAGTCTCATGTAACTTAGCTACTGTTTTATTAATAGTACCTACTTCAAAGAAACAGTCAAATACATATCTAGCTAATGTTGCTTTAGTAAATACTTGCTTATTATTTAATAAGCATATAATTTCTGTATGATCTAAAGTGTAACTATCATTAATAACCTGATAACCAAAAGGAGCGTTCCAATGAGGTTTATTTTGTGACCTTCTAAAATTAACATCATCTTTAACTCTTTTAGATAACATTTCTACTTCATATTGAGCGGCAGCTAATCTAACATTTATAGTTAGTTTGTCTGCTATGTTATCTATGTTAAAGTTTTCATCTAAAGCAACAGAAGTTATATCTTTCTTTTTGAGAGCATCCATTAGCTGATAAAAAACTAGGTAAGAGGAAGTTAATCTATCTATTCTTATAAATATAAACTTAGATATCTCTCCTTTTTGAGAGTAGTTTATATCTTCTATAAGTTGCAGTAACCCTCTTCTAGTATCACTTGTCCTAGATTCTATATCATAGTAGATTTTAGTAGCTTCTGCTGCCCTAACTCTCTGCATCTGTTTGATAAGAGAATTCCTGTCTTCTTGCTGTTCTTGAGTAGAAACTCTACAGTAAGCAATCACTTGAGGTTGAAACATGATAGCTGTCTCCTAAAGATATACCTGATAGTATACACTTTGGAGAACGTAAGTTTACACTATCAGGCAAGTGCTAGAAGACTTACTCTGATTAGGTTTCAAAAAATTCATCTATTTCTTGCTTGGCTTTTATTACTCTAACTTGTTTAGTCAAAGTATTTAAGTCTGTTTTAATCTGCTGTAGTATTTTCAAGATTTGTTCTTGAGATATTGCATCTTTATTGTCTTGTTCAATCATTTTATTTAACAAAAGGAATTTAATAATATGTCTTTAAAATACACTTCTCAATTATCTAACATTGGTACTGTTTATGAAGGTGAGACTCCTAATGAATTAGCTCAAAAAGCAGGTTTAGATTGGAATGTAATTGTAACTCCAGCTAACTATACTGTAAATGGTACTAATTATCAAAGTAAGTCTACTAATATTATTGTAAGAGAAGATAAACCTGAAGTACAGTTAGGAGACTGTGGTACTAAATGGCAGCCACTTCAAAATGTAAATATTCTAGAAAGTGTAATTGAATTCTGTAATAATGAACCTACCTTAAAACTAGATAGGGTAGGTTGCTTTAAGAATGGTAAAACTATCTGGGCTTCTATCAAAACAGATAAAGTTATTGAACTAAAAGGTGGAGATTTAATTAGTGGTAGCTTGTTATTAGTTAACTCTCATGACTATGCTAATGGTATGTTAGTTAAACTATTACTAGATAGAGAAATCTGCTTTAATCAATTAGCTGTAGGAGTGCAAACTAAAACTAAAGTGTATGCCCACTCTAAGTTTCTTACTCAAGACAAAGTAATGTCAGTGTTAGCTGGTTTCCATAATCAGTTTAACCAATTTAAAAAAGATGCTGAAATACTTAGCAATACTGAAATAGACTTAGATTTATTCTACAGACTAGTTATCAAAGAGTTTGGTAATATAGAAAAAATGAATCATCTGAAGGCTCACTTATCTGACTTAGATGAGCAACCTAAAGCAGTTAGACAGATTGTTCAGCTATACTCAGGAGCAGGTATGGGTAGTGATATGATAAGTGCATATAACACAATGTGGGGTTGCTTAAACGCAACAACTGAGTTTGTTAACCATAAGTCTAAGAAAACTGGAGGAGTAGAAGGTCACATTAATAGCCTATGGTTAGAAAGTAAAGCTAGAAAGCAACAGAATATTTACAAACAGTTAGTTAGTTTAGCAAGAGTATAAATGTAGATAATTTACGTATATAAAGGCTACATAGTAGGAGATGTTGTAATCTGCCCTACTGGTCAAGTAGGCTAAAAAAATACAGTATCTAGATTACCTTCTCTTAATAAGGCTTTTAGATTACTGTAGCATTCTTCTAACTGTGTTAATTTGTCTTGGTTAGAGTACCAATCTAAAGTAGGTTCTTCTAAATACTGTATTTCTATAATTCCAAAGATACCTTTCTTGCTAGTTAGCAGTCTACTATATTTTGTGTGAATACCTCTTTTCGTTAGATAGTTAACACAAACTAGAGATAAAGAGGATTGACCTCTGTAATACTTATTAAATTTAACATCAGTAAGATGTTTTAATTCTTTGTTAATAAAACAGTCTGTTATAGGTATTTTTCTAATAAGAGTTTTTAAAGAAGGAACGTTAATTTGAGTAGCTTCATAAACTACAGAAAACTCTTTAAAAGGAATGGCATCTGTATTACAAGTATTGTGAACTAAGGCAACAGCTACCCTACTGGCTTGAGTAATATCTAACGTCTGTTTAACTACTTCTTGTATTTTTTCATGATTGTCTATCTCTTCAAATTTTACATAGTTACTGTTAACTTTCTTTGGCTGTTTAAAAGCTACAGTAAGTAGTATCAAACTAGATATTATTAGAGATAGTAATCCAAACACTTCTTCTGTGTGATTTTTATAAAAGTCTACTAAATTATCTCTAGTAGATTTAACTTCAATTATATTCATAAAGTTAGTAAATAATATACATAGATTTACTAACACTTATTTATGTGCAAATTATATTTAATTTTATTTAAAAAACTTAATAGTAAATGAATAACAAACCTAATGGCTTTATCTTATATGAAGGAGCCTCTACTTTTGATGGCAGCCCCATTGTAGTTATAGTAACTGGGTATAAAACTCCTAGTGCTAACCCTAAAACTGGAGATATGTTACAAACGTGGATTATCAAATCAGATGACTTTCCTAGTAATGCTATTAAAAAAGGTAGTGATAGTTCAATTTGTGGTAGCTGTTCTCTTAGAGGTAAAATATGTTATGTCTACATGGCTCCAGTCAACAATATATGGAGAAACTATAAAGAAGGGTGTTACCCTAAAGTAAATGATAAGATACTACAGAGGATTAAGAGAAGAAGGCGTTTAGTACGCTTAGGAAGCTATGGCGACCCCTGTGCAGTACCTTTAGAAGTATAGCAGCCTCTTATTAAAGCTGGTGCTGGTTACACTGGTTATACTCATGCTTGGCAGTATACTGACCAAAGGTGGAAACAATACTTGATGGCTTCTGTTGAATCTACTACACTAATGGAGAAAGCGCATGACTTAGGTTGGAGAACCTTTAGAATAATAGAGTCTACTGATGAGTTAACTGATAAAGAAACGATGTGTAAGAATTGGTTAGATGAGGATATTAAGTGTGAGGACTGCAAGCTATGTAATGGTAAAAGTAATAAACCAAGCATAGCTAATGTAGTACATGGTGTTAAATGGAAAGTAAATAACTATAAAGAGTTAGTATTAAATTAACCTACCAATTATAAGTAAACTTAAATTATAAATACTTGCAATTACATTTACCATTGAGGAGATAATGGCAAAGTTGCAGGTATATAATTCTCCTACAGACTTTTATGAATATGATTTAGAAGATAAATCTATAGTAACAGTAGGTAGGTCTTCTAACACTAATATAATTATACAAAGTAATTATGTTAGTAGAAGTCACTGTTCTTTTATCTTATTAGAGAAAGAAGAAGTGGCAGATAAGTTTTATTGGGTAATTAAAGATAATAGTAGCAGTAACGGTACTTGGGTTAACAATAACAAAGTAATAGTTTGCACTTTAAACAATGCAGATACTATTACTTTTATGGGTAACTCCACATTTCCTAAAATAGTCTATATAGTTGAAGCTGAATTAGACACAGAAAGTAAAGAAACAGGAGCTTATGAGTATGCTGAGGCGTGGTAACTTAATTCTATTGTGGGGATTAGTAGCCAGCATCTCAGGTTACTTTGTCCTCAACTTTCTTATTAAAAGTGTCAGTGATAGGATAGCTTTAATATCTTTTATCTTTAGTTTAGGGGCTACTATCTATGGGCTAATAGAACAAAGGAAAACAGATAACTTTAAAACTCTAAAAGAAACTAAAGATTCTATCTTATTAGAAGTAGATGACTTAAAACAGTATACTTTAAATCAGGTTAAAGAAATAAAACATGAATCTGAAAAGAATGATACTAGACATGACAACGCTATTATTCTGTTAACTCAACAAATAAACGCTCTTAAGATAAGGTTTGAACATCATATAGAAGAAGCTGGTCACTTATATACTACTAAGGAGTTACTTAAGTTAAAAGAACAAATAGAGTATATTAAAGCTATAGTTAATGTTCAGACTAAGTACGCTGATGTACATTTAAAATTACTTAAATTAGAGAAAATGCTTAGGGTGACTAAAGATTATAGAAAGGTAGATTCAGAAAAGTTAAGTAAAGAAATTCACGATACTCCTTAATATGGTTAAAACTGCTGAACAAAGACACCACAATCAAAGACTATTAAATAAGTATAGTAAGCTAGTTAGTAAAAGAAGAAAAGAATGGTTGACTTTAGGTAGAGTGTTCAAGCAAGACCCTTTTGATTGTGGTAATCCTAAGTGTGTAGTTTGTGGTAAAAATACTAAAGGTAAGAATAAAACTAAAGAGAAGTATAAGTTAGATAGTTACTATTATGAGTAGAACTTACAGACATAGAGAGCTAAATAAGTTTATAACTAATAGTTACAATACTAGAAGATACCATTACTTAAGAAGACCTAAAACTAAAAATGAGATTACTCAATTACAAAAAGCTGTAGATGAGATAACAGAAGAGGGATTTAGTGTAAACAATAGAACCCTTGCTAGAAGTAATCCTGGTAGTAGTTTAATAGTAAATGCCTGGGATGATATAGTTATAGCTGCTTTGAGTGAAGTTGATTTTGTAAAAGAAAATTAATATGTGGCAACCCGTAGAAACAGCTCCTAAAGATGGTACTAAAATTTTAGCTTGCTATGTTACAGAGAATTCAGAGTACAACCCTATTACAGTAAAATGGAGATGCTATCATCCTAATGCTAAAGGAAAAGAATGTTGGAGAGATTCAATGAGTGACAAAGTAATAGTAACTCATTGGATGCCTTTACCTAAACCCCCCTATACTTTTTTCTCCATTTTTATAAAACTCCTAAAAGCCTTATTACATAAAGGTTTCAGGGGTTTTATATAGCTATTGGTGCGGTAATAATAGCACCCTAACTAACTTCCTTATAATTATCTATATTCCTCTTTCTCTAGTAGAAATCCTCTCTCTTCTATCTCTATCCAGTTAACTAGTCTTTGATAACTCTTACTTTCTGAATCTTTACTCTCTATAGTTAATCCATCATAGCTGTAGGTTACTATATTCTCTTTTATTACTTCTGCTATTAATCTTTGGATTATAGATTGTTCTCTACCTTGGCAATAGAAAGCTAATAATCTGGAAGCTACTTTAACTTTATCAAATCTACCTTCTGAACCTAACTCAACTTTGTAGTTATTTAATTCAGTTTTAAGATTAAACTTTAAACCTAATGAGTTAGTGTGAATTAGCTTAGTAGCTTTAGGCTTCTCTATTAAATCTGCTGTGTACTGATTTAACCATCCATCTCTTAAATTAAGTAAAGGTTTAAGAATACCTGTAAAACATTCCTCTACTTTAGTTTTATTAACAGCATACTCAATATTGTATTTAACTTTAGCTCTTCTACTTGCAAGGTAAGGTAGCTCTGATAACTTGGCTCCAAAACAAAATCCATAGACTATTATTTTCTTGATGTCTTTTGGTAAATCTTTAGACCCAATGTGTCCCCAAATACTATCAGTTCTTATAATGTGAGCTATCTGTTCCTTGACAACCTCAGCTCCTAATATGTCACAGAGAACTAATAACTGGGCACACTTCAAGTCTACCTCTAAGCAGTAATTATTAGGGTCAGTAGCCTTTATAAAATATTTTCTGAATTTAGTAACCAAAGCCATTGGTCCACCTCTAGTATGCAATCTACCTGGCTTCTGAAGAAAGTAAGAGTCATGGTATTGAGGTTGATTAGTCAAAGCCATCTCATTCATAGCAAACATTAGAGATAACCTTTGGTACTTATTTAAGTTTAGATTTCTAATAAATTCCTTACCTTTAAGAGAATTAAAGAGGTCTAAATCAAATCTAAACTTAGAGTTTCTTAACTTCTGCCAAGCATCTCTAGTACATGAAGGTAAATCAGATAGTTTAATATCAGGACCGCCCCATTTAGCAGGCTTAACTCCTACATTCTTACTACTCCTCAAGAAGTCAGGAGATACTTCTTTGTACTCTAAAATATCAGACACATAATTATCTACTTTTTCCTGGAGTTCATCTATCACTTTAAACCTCCTACAGTATTCTTTGTTGTAGCCTGTATATGCAACTATACTAGATAAAGGTTCAATAGTATTTTTAGTAACAGTTCCCATATATTTTTGTAAGTTGCGGTTAGAATATTCTGCTGCTTTAAAAGGAGTCATTAAAGTAAATAGAAGTTGTACAGGTATCTGAAAATAGTCTGAAGGCTCTAGTTGTTGCTCTTTATTCTTCTTTAGCTTTAGTAATTGAACTAAGTAGGTTATTTGTTCATCTGATAACTTTATACCTATCATTTCATGGGCTACTTCAGCAACTATATAAGATGTAAATTTAGAAGCAATATTGCTTTGATAATCTGCTATCTTTTTGATATAATTATTCATATAAGAAATATTCTGTTTTTTATTTAGTTGTAAGAAGAGAGTTGTTGTCAGAGGCATCTCTCTTTTTAGTTTTATATAATAAGATTATACTATAAGAGTAAGTAAACTTAGTAAAGATAGATATGTATGACAACTGTATATGTAGTAACTTCTAGTGAATATAATGCTGGCTTTTAGAAAAGAGTAAGTAGATAAATTATGAATGTAGAAAAACTAAAACAACATTTTAAAAACAAGAAAAATGTTAGGTTTCATGAGCACTCAGATAGGTTACTAGTTTGTTATATAACAGAGAAAGATAACACTTCAGTAGCTATAGGTTTAACTTTTTATAGGTAAAAGTATGACAGTAACAATTAAAGATAGCAATAATCAAGTAATAGGTACTGCTGACAGTATTAAAATTACAACAGAAAGTATTGTAGAGACTTATCAACCTGCTGATGTAGTTAGAGATAAAGAGGGTAATTATGTCAGCAGTAAACCTATAGGTAATCCAATTTCTTTTAATGGAGAATTACTTATAAAATTCAGGTTAATTAATACTTCTTTTATTGGAAGTAAAAATGAGGAATATAATATCCAAGCTCCTAAAGGCTTTTTTGATAGTACAGAAGAAAGCTTAATTCTTGCTAATCTTAAAAAGTGTAGATTTACTCATAGTCAAGAAGGTGTTGCACAGGGTATTTTCTTTACTAATCCTAATAGTATTATAGGAGTAATGGAATACTATTTTCCTAAACTATATATTCATAGAAACTTTTCTGATAAAGTAATTGGGGGTTTTACTGAATCAGATTTTGATAGCCCTAGTATAGAAGTTAATAAGTTTACAGAAGTATACAAATCTTTGTTACATTTAGGAGACTCTGATAGTATTTATCTTTATGAATCAACAGATTTACATGAGTTAATGCAAATTACTAAACAAAAGTTAAATAAGTTATTTGTAAGTTGGTTGCATAAAATAAATTAATATGGTAGAACTTAAAGACAGAAATAACAATGTTGTTGCTATATATGAAGCAGTCACTTTAAAGATAGCAGAATGTATTCCTCCTCAAAAAGCTATTCTTCTTGATACAAAGACTTATATAACTTTTAAATTACACAACTTAATTCAAAAAAGAGGATTGCCCATAGATCCCTATGAAGGGTTTTCTATTGAGTATAAATACTCTTCAGAGTATATAATTAGGTTAATTGGCTGTAGATTCAATCAAAATAGCACCAATGAAGGAACTACCCTTTATAAAGAAACTATAGATTTAAGTAAATATCCTAAAGAGCTCAAACCTGTATTAGCTGAGATCCACTCCCAAGGTTCACTAGGTCTATCTAAATGGTATGAAGTAGTCTACTTTGATTCAGACATTAGATACTGTTGGTGTAGCTATGCTGGTAGTGATACCTTTAAGAAAGGTGAGCAAGTGGTAGCCTGGGAGTATGTTGACAATATTGAGTTAAGTAATAAAGTAAACTAATGTAGGCGATCGCTAACAATCAATAAAATAAAGGAGGTTACATGACTAAACCCATTATTGGAGAAATTTACATATATAAAGATGAAGAGTATACTTACACAGAAGAATGTGATAAGTTACAGAAAACCCCTTATTCTGAACTATATGTAGAAAGAGATGAACAGATAACTACAATACCTAATGGTAGCTATAAAAAGAAAACTGAAGTTGACTTATATAATGAACTGTTTAAGTTAACTAACTATTATTGGTATGTTGAACCTATTACAGTTAAGACTAAAAATAATAGAAACGTTACCAGAGGTTATAGATTTAGTAGAACTTTAAATCTAGTTAACTTAGAAGGCTTCTATTGTTTAGAAGATAGTAAATGGGAATCTAAATATAAGTTAACTATTAGGTATAAAGATACTGAAGAAAGAGGATATATCTTAGAAAGTGTTAAGTCAGATAACTCTCTTGAAGAAGTTATAAATCAAACAAAAGAATACTTAGTTAACTTATACAAAGCAGACTTAAAGGAGCTTGCATGAATTACACTAAAGAGTTTGAAGACTGGTGGACATATACCTACAAAGGAAAGTTAAACCCTACTCCTAGTTTAGAAGAAGCCTTTAAAGAGGTAGCTTATGCAGCTTGGCAACATCAGCAAACTGAAATACAAGAAGCTAGAAATATAGCTGAAAAAGTTAGAGATGAATTAAATGAAGAAGTATCAAAATATTACAAGTTTAGTTGGGAGTAATTAAACATGACTATACAAAAAGGTAGCCCTCTCTACATAGCTCAAAGACAGTATAGAAAAGGGCTAAAAGAAGCAAAAAGAATTATTGAACTAGAGTTATCTCAGTTTGATGAAAATGGAGAGTATAATAGAAAGTTTCCTCCTAGTATCTATAACAACTTATATCAGTTAACTACATTGTCAGCTAAGTTTGAAGCACTATTAGAAGTAGAGGAAGAGATAAAAAGTTCTTCTTTTGAAGTTGTTAGTAACCCTACTAATGCAATTATTGAGAAACTTAAATCTACTCAGATCCCTTTTATAGATAAAGAAGGTAATGAATGGTATAGATTAAATCAGTAAACAACTCCCTTCAGTTTCATAATATAAGGTACTACTTCAGCATTCTGACTACTAAACTCTATCTTTAAAGTTAACTTAGTCCTGAGTATTCTAGAAGTATTACCATTGATATCTGTACTTACTGTAGTGGGGTCTAAATCCTTAACTACCCAAGTACCCTTACTCAAGGGAATATTGCCATTTACTAACTCTACAGTATCCTCATCTAATTGAATAGCTTGCCAGGTTTCTCCAGCATTAGAGCTAAAGCTAACTGTAATATCAGTACCAGTAGGTTTATAATAGTCAAACTCTACTTCTACATTTCTATAACCTTTTTTGTAATCTATAGTTCTGCTAACCCAAGTCCCAGTCTTCTTATTCTCTTGAATAGTAAAGTCAGACTGATTTAGCAACACTATAGGGAACAAGTTAGTAGTCCCACTTAAAACTAACTTAATATCAACTTCACTTCTGTTACCTTCTATTGGCTGACTAGAATTAAGAGATAACCAACTACCATTAACATTTCTATAAAAGTATTCTACTCTAGTTGCTTGAGGACAAATAGTTTTAATATTTCTATTAATAAAATGAATGTTACCCAGAGGATTACTAATCTTGTAAACTACTTCACTATTGCTAACTGAAGGTACTGCTTGTACTAACTGAAATGTTAAGTCTTTAGATAAATCCCTTACCCATTGATTCTGTTGTTTAAATAATAGGTCTCCTGCAATTAAAGGCTGCAAATCAGATACAGAGGTAGAATTAATACTTCTTTGACCTGCTTGAGCATAATAGAATTCTAAAGGCTGCCCATTAGTTAGAGGAGCTATTACTAAAGCATACTGTCCTGTAGATGTTAAAGGTATTGGGATATCAAAGTTAATTGAACTAAACCTTGTACCATCTGAAGATAAGTTAACATCTACTAATTTTAGTATTCCTTGACCTAATGTCTCTCCAGTAGGTAAATCAGAATTAGCTTTTACTACAGAAACCAAAGCTACATTAATATCAGGATTAGTAAACTGAGGTACTCTCCTTAAAGCCAAGTTTACTTTGCTCAACATTAACGGGGCTTCAACAGTAAAAGTTTGAGCAATACTAGAGTTGTAATCTAGTTTTGTTAACTCACCACCTTTATCTCTAAACAATACATTAGCTGACTGGTTACTGTTAGATACGGTAATAGTGTATTGTTTGTAAGATAAGTTAGTTGGCACATTAAAAGTTAATCTAAAGCTGCCATCTTCACTAGCTTTAATAGTGTTAACATTAGTTCCTAAAGTTCCTTTAAGTAAGTTAAACTCAGTAATCTGAACATTACCAAATACTATTCTTAAATTATCTGCATTAGAGTTAAAACCATAACCCTCTAAAGTTACTAAAGTAGTTTCTAAAGTAGAAGTAATTACTACATTACTAGGAGTTTGTACTTCTAATTCATAAGAGCTAAAAGGTTCTAATTCTGCTAAAGATTGATATTCTTTAGTTAATGTATTAGGTCTACCATTAGGAGGATTAACTGTGATAGTAGCTTTAGATGTAGTATCAGTTAAACTAATAAAACCAGTAGCTCTATTTTGCTCTATTACTATATTCTCACTAAGAATAGGAGTAATAGTGTAAGGTAATCCATTCTTACTATTTACATCTATACCTGTAGAAAGTACCTGAGTCAAGTTACTAAAGTTAATAGTATTAGAAGTCAGCCCGTTTCTTAGCAAACCATATTTAGGAATTATAGAAGCATTGTAATCTATATTATTAATATCACTATTGTTTAGGTTAACAAAAGAGTCAGCTATAATACCTAACAAATTAGAATCTTCAAAAGTAAATTTATCTACAGATTGTTTGTTAAGTATATTCTCTAAATAGATTTCTTGGTTTAACTTATCTCTAGAAAGCAGTAACTTTAAATCTGAGTTAGTTACAGGTCTAGCTTTAGTAGACAGCACTTGAAGTTTACTATCTACTCTTTCTATTAATCCTAAGAATATAGAATTAAACTTAGAGGTAGGTGCAGCCTTTTCCAATATCAGTCCCCCATAATAAGTTAAATAAACAGAATATTGTACCGTGACTTCTCTATCTATCTTAAAAGAAGAGGGATAGTATAATTCCACTAATCTACCGTTTATATAGGCTTTCCCAACAGTAATGCTAACTGTATTAATAGAAGTAATAGATAATTCTAATCCCTCAGCTACAAAGTCACCAACCTCTTCATATATTCTCTGAGCTAAATAATCAGTAATTAAGGAAGTAATATATTGATTACTATATTGTAATGAGTAACCTTCCTCTTTATAGTAAAAAATATGAGGATAATTACTAATAGATTCTCCTTGAACTACAGCTATAGGAAAGCTATCTGCATTTAATATAATTTCAGAACTAACTACCAATCTATCTGCTCCTAAGTCTCCACATAACTCACCTCCTGTTAGAGGATCTCTAAACTCAGTAACAGTAGTAAACTTAGGATTAATTCCTACATAAGTTCTTTCTCCATATAAAGCTAAAAAAGTAATTTCAGGTATATCTACAAAGTAACCTTTATTCTCAATTCTAATAAACACTTGACCTTTAGATAACTTCATTAAGTACCCTTCAGAAGTAAAACTATCTAAAGTAATCTCTAATCCTTTTATAATTCTATAGTTAGAAAATAAGTAATCAAAAGCTTGAGTGTGCTGGTAATTAATTAAAGATTGTATTTCATTAAACTCAGCAGCTTGAGACTTTTTATCAGGTCTAAATAATATTTTTTGCCAACTATTATCAAATCTATCAAAATAAGTCATATCTACCTCAAGCTACATAAGTTTTAATATTGAGTACATTAGGTTGAATAGCTAAATTATCTGTAGTAAACTCTACTCTCCATCTAAATCTATTTCTACCATCTCCATTACTCATATATAAAGTTTCATTAGATAGCTTCCAAGTAGCTTGCTTGATCTGTAAACCAGCATCTATAAACTTATCAGTAGTAGTATCTTTAGTTAACTCAAACCATTCTTGCCCTTGAATAGGTAATCCCTCATTAGGGCTGTAGTAAGCTTTAATATCTGTTCCAGCAGGTTGTAAGTAATCTAAAGTCACGTACACATCTTTATATAATCTGTTGTAAGTAGTTTGATTAGAGATTATATGAGAACTAGCTAACCCTACGTACAAACTAACTGAAGATCCTTGAAGCACCAATGCAGGAGAAACATTATCTCTTAATGAAGACAACTTAGCTCTAATAGCTACATTAGTTACAGGGTTGTCCAAGCATACTAACCTATTAGAATCAAAGTTAATCCAAGTGTTAGTTCCAATAAGTTGATATTGGTATTGAAGGAAAGTATCTGAAGGAAGTATGTCCCTACTATTTAAACAGAAAGAAGTAACATAACTTAAATTATCTACTACACCATAGTTGCCTAAATCAACAATTACTTCATTAGCGATAGTAAAAGTAGCTTTTTGTAATTCATAAGTTAAGTCTTCTCTTTCTAACCTATTGAGAGACTTACCCTCATTAGAATAGAATAATTCTCCTTCTAGATAAAGTTGGTCTCCTACTGATCCTCCAGTAAGTAAATCAGTACCAGCAACTTCAGCACTAAATATTTCATACCCGCTACCTTTAGAGTAAAGACTAATATTATAAAGTTTATTGGGGTTTATTAATATAGGATAACTAAAAGTAAACTCAGTCCAGTTAGTGCCATCTGTAGAAGGTTGATACAGATTACTAAAAGCACTAGAGTAATAACTTCTATTAGGGGCTTTGTCTACTAAATCAGATTCACCCAAATTAACTATTAAGTCTTCATTTAGATCAATAGAATTTAACTTTAGTTTTACCTTAGTTAAATAACAATAATCATATACTTTAAAAGTCTGATAAATAGAGTCAAACAGTATAGGGAACTGTTGTTCTGTAGTTAAAGAAGTTAAACTGACATTAGGTAACGTACCTGGATTAACTATACTACTGCTAAATTGAAAAGCTTGAGAATCATATTTACTAGACTTTAGTTTTAGTAAGAAAGAATCAGCTATAGGTTTATTAAATGAAATATCCCAATTCTCTAAAGCAGAAATAACTATCTGACTAAATAAGTTATTGTAGACTCCTATTTGAGTTTTAGCATAACCTTTACTGCCAGTTGGAGCTACTGATATAATTTCTAAGCTATGAGAACCAAAGACTAAATCAGTGGGTATATTAAAGCTAAAAGAAATAGTACCATCACTTTTACTTCTTATACTACCTGGATACTCTACTGATAAAGGTGTACTGTCTAATAAAGTGTAGTTTCTTATCTCTGTCCCAGATAAGTATACTTTATAACCACCATTGTTAGGAGGTAATCCTTCTACTTTTATCTTAATTAAGTTAGTATTAGATTTAACTAAGTTAGAAATATATCCAAGGAAACTAATTGTATTTTGAAATATATTTCCTACAGGAGTACCCTCTATAAAAGACTTATATAATTTCTCTCCAAAAGATTTAAATAATACTTGGTTGTTAGTAGATATTTTTTGAAGTATTAAAGGTTTATTTTCAGAAAGTCTAGTAAGTAGAGTAGTGGCTTTTGCTAATGGGTCACAAGAAGTAAACTTGCTAAAAGGTTTATTGTTAAATATTAATTCAGGATAAGCAGTAATTTTGGCTCTTTTATTAATATTTACTTGAGGAGAAACTGCTCTAGTTTTAGTTAATCTATTTTGAGATAATAGTACAGAGTTAGAGTAAGGTAATGTTACAAAGTAGTTGTCTCCAAACTCATTCTCACTTATTGTGCCTCCAGATACATATTTTAAGCTAACGTCTTTGTGGGTATAACCTCCAGTGAGTGATTGTATAGCAGGAGAGATAGCGCCTGTACTATTATCTAAATCTACTTTAGATAAGTCTTGAAGAGAAGTATTGTAGTAACCTATCGGAGTGACTTCATTATCAGCAGCATCTAATTGAGCAGCTACATCTAATCTTTGGTTTTCTAACTCACAAGTATTCTTTTTAACTAACTCTACAATACCTTGAATCTCTTCATTTCTTAGTATCTTACAATCAGAAGGAGTTACTTCAGTAGAGTTAGCATATAGTTTAAAAGTAGCTAATGGTAATAAATTAGTGGCTACAACAGGTAATTCAGCTACACCAGAAGAAGATAAAGTGTAGTTTAAATTACCTTCTTTATCTAAAGTTATTACCCCTACTTTAGAAAGATAATAAGTGTAGTCTACATAAAACCTCTGATTAGGAGCAGGAGTAGTATTAATAAATTCAATAGAGTCAGTGGCTTGATTTAGTTGATAATCAGTTCCTTTTGCTAAAGGTTGAGTATATAGAAAAGACACATAATAAGTGGTTCCAGCAGCAGGTTCATTAGCACTTACAGAACTAAGAGACCAATCTATTTCAGATTGATTAACTAATTGATAATCCACTCCCTCTACATAAGTAGTATCTCCTTGAAATACTTTAACTATTCTAAATATAGAGTCATCTCCTAACTTGTCTGATGTTCCCGGAGTAACTCCCCTGACAATAGGTTTATTGTATTCAGCTAACTCAGCAGTAACATTAACTATATCTGCTACTGGTCTAAATCCTAGTTGATAAGAGTTAGAGCTGCCTGCTCCTGATAAATTAGCAGAATTAACATCTACTAATAAAACTTCAGAGTCTCCTATAACTATATTATTTTCATCTCTTTCTTCAATAGTTATATTAAGTTCTATCTGATTAGCTACTTCATTTAAAGTTGTAGAAGTAATCTCTAAAGCCGTACCCACTCTATCTATAACTAAGTTATTTTTAATAATAGTTCTTAATACTTCACTACTTAATATTACAGTAGTAGAGCTAATAACTATAGAACTTAGAGCTTGGTTAATAGGTTTATTAATTTCTGTAGTTATAAAGTCAAGTAGACTCTCTACACTATCAAAATTACTATTCTCTAGAGCTAACTCAAGTTTGATATCTACAAATTGTTGGTTATATAAAAGTTTAGTAAACTCAATTGTTAGTAAAGTGTTTTGATTAACTACATCAGCCCATAAAGAGCTATCTTCTAAACTAAAAGTTCTTAAAGTAGTAGCTTGATCACCAGCATAAGTAAAAATGGCTCCATTGACTCTACTAACTTCTAGGCTTTTAGGTACTTCTAATACTACTGGAGATAATATAGGAACTCTATAACCTTCTACATAAGCAACTCCAGGAGATATAGAAAAGTAAACTTTATCAGTAAGTAGACTCCTAGCACTAATTAAAGATTGTTCAGCTTTGTCTGAAATTAGTTTCTTACTTGTGTACAACCTAGATAACTCATTATATCTAGCTGTAATATCTTCTAATCTTGATTCTAAATCTTGTAGTGCAATTAAATTAGAGTTAGTTGGAGTTCTATTGTAAAGTAAAGTAGTAGCTTGAACTTGAGAAGTTAAGTTATCTAAAGAAGCCTTAGCATTCAATACTTGGGAATAGACATCCTGAGTTTCATTAACTAAGTTAGCAGTATTTTCTTGTAGAGCATTATACTTAGCTACATCTGTAACTGCTCTTTCACTAGCTTCAATAACAGATATTTCTAAACCTCCAGGTAAACAAAAGTTGCCTGTTCTAGCATAAGTATAGTTAGCTAGTGATTCATCTATTTTAGAGTAAATGTTAGTTTCTTTTTGTATTAAACCTCCGTTGACTACTCTAGCTAAAGTAAAAGCAGAAGCATTGTCTATTACTAAAGTAGTATTCCAAATTAATCTAGCTGCACCAGGTAATCCATATAAGGCTCCTCCTTTAACAGGATCTCTTAAGCTAGGTACTTCCTCTTCAGTAATAATAGAAGGAACAATAGATAAACCTATGTTAAACTCTCCAGTATTATTAACTGTAATAGTTTGTCCTGGTACATCTAGTACAATGCCATCTACATAAAACTTACCAGAAGACATAGTAAACTCACTCTCATCTTCTGTTTTAGATAGCAATTCAAATTTGAGTCCATAGATAACAGAACCATTAGCAAACAAAGTATCAAGACCTTGTTTCATAAAATCCTGCATTAGTGACTGCATTTCTATTAACTCAGCAGTTTGCAGAGGTCTTCCATGATTAAATAATAACTTTATCCAACCTGTCTCTCTTGTGTATCTATCTCTATAATCACCAGAATTAAAGTTATATAAATTAGTTGTCATATTAAAGTTTTAATAATAGTTGGAATATAGAAGTTTTATCAAGTATGTCACTCTTAAATATGGGTGTAAAGTAAGAAGCCCAATACAAATTCCCTTGGGTTTCTACAGATGTAGGTAGATACCTAATTTGCCCTTCAGTATCAAAAGTAATATCTTTAAACAACCCTACTGCTCTAAAGTTTTCTATATTAGCAAAAGTCAAATCACTCTCTTCAATTAGTATTCTAAAGTAAAGATAATCTGGAGATATTGCTTCTAAAGTTTCTCTATTAGTAGTTTCTAAGTTAATAAGACTTAATTCTTCATTACCTATTACTTCACCACAACTTTCAAACTGAACATTACCACATTGACTTTTAGTTGCTAAAGTTTGAAATATAGGTTGTTTATATAATTTGATATCTGGGATAGTAGTTATAGTTTCTTCAGGAGCAGGAGGATTTTCTTCAGTTATATCAGTACCCCAACTACTATCCCAAGCTGTATCTTTACCTATAGCAAAGAAGTAAGTTGAATTTACTAAGTACAGTAGTCTATCTACTTTACTAATAGTAGTATTTATATTTCTAAATATTGCCACGCTCTATATCCTCTATAATTTCTTTAGCTGTAATACCTGCTGATATTAAAGAATGCTGTCTTGGTCCATCATAAGCAGTAGCTAGTATACCTGATACATACCAGTTGGCATTAGGATAGTTAACTTTAAAAGTATCAGTAATATCTGGAAAATTAGCTATGTAAGAATTAGTATTTACTTCTACAGGTAATGAACTTGAGTTAGGAATCAACCCAGTAACTAAACTAATATAGTCAATCTCTGCATTAATAACTTCAGAATAATCTCTTACTATTACTTTATTAAAGTTAGTATCTTTAAGTTTAGCTGCTATATAAGGAGTGATAGAAGGCTGCCATTGTTTAACTTTAAATAAGTAATCTAATCTGTCTTTATAAGTATTTAGACTTCTATAATAACTACCTAATGCTGACTTAGTACCCCATTCTCTATAGTTAGGAGCAGGATACTGATTTACTTTAGGTTCTTTTTTAATAACCCAAGTCACCTCACCTTTTAAGTCACTACTAAAATAATTAACTTGTTCAGCAGCACCTTGACCTGACCCTAACACTAACCATTTCTTATTAAAGTAATCTTCAGGTTTTTGTAATACAGTATTTAATTTAACTAATTTATCTTTTAGATTAGTATTCTTAATCCAGTTAGGTATATTATCTTTACCTTTATATCCAGTGCAGAATACTACAGCATCTCCTTTTATAAACTTACCATTAGCTAAATTAACAGTATTACCTTCTACAGAAACTACTGTTTGTTTAATTAACTTTATCTTTTTATTAATAAGATAACTTAGTACCCATTCAAGATAGCTACAGAAATCCTTTCTCTTAACTTTAATATTACAAGATTCTATAGCTGCCTGACTGTTAGTAAAAGGTAAATTGTAATCTAGATACTTACTCAGATTAAACTCTTGAAGCTCTTCTAAATAGGTTACTAAATCAAAAGTAAGTGGACTTCTCATTTCTAAATCTTCTATTAAGTAATCAGAAGTCCAAGTATGTAAAGGTAAAGGGTCTATTAAAGTAACTTTATGTCCTTTATATAAAGCATATAAAGTTACAGATAACCCCCTTGGTCCAGCTCCTACAATAGCAATCTTCATATAGAGTAAACTCCTATCTCATACTCTATTACAGTCCCATTACTATCTCCTATAACTTTAAACTTTTTATTAGCAGTATTTGTTATTGTAATAGTTTCCACATCTTTAGCTTTAAAGATATTGGTATCCCAAACAAAAGTGTATGGAGTTGTTCCTTGAATAAAGTTAAAAGTATAGTAACCAGACTGTAAGTTAGTTAAAGTAAATGAGGTAACATCTCCTATTAAAGTTAAATCATATATATTAGCTAAACTGGCATCTATAGTTACTGCTCCTGATATATTCTGATTTACTCTAACATTACCTTGGAAACCAGTATACTGTTGACTCACATTAGTTTTAGCACTGTTTAGAAAAATGGTATCTACATAAGATTTAACTGCATTCTGAGTAGGATATAAAGTATCAGAAGTACCTAAACTAACTAAAGTAGATTTATTACTAACATTCTCAGGAGTAAAAGCTAAAGTATTTTGTTTACTATCTAAAGCTGTTTGGGTAGCGGTGCTAATTGGTTTATCTAAATCAGAAGTATTATCTACATTATTTAGATTAACATCTGCTTTATCTAATGTAACTGCTCCTACCTTACCTGACACAGAACTAACGGCTTGAGTTACAGGAGCAGGAATATTAAGTAAATCATTATAATCACCACTTACAGCTACTCCAGCAAAAGTAGGAATATTAATTAGATCATTGTAGTCTCCTGAGGTAGCTACAGTAGCTAAATCAGCAGAATCAACTTTATCTAGTAAACCAGGAACAGTAGGGTTATCAGCAGTACCAGCTAAATCACCAGCTAACTGAATAATACCTTTTAATAAAGAAGTAGCATCTGGAATAATAATATTAGTTGCATTATTTATAGCTGTATTTACAAAAGCTGTAGTTGCTAGTTTAGTAGTATTGTCTCCATTAGCAGGAGTAGGAGCAGTAGGAGTGCCTGTAAAAGTAGGTGAGGTTAAGTTAGCTTTTGATATTAGACCTGGTACTGTTGGATTTAATGCAGTACCTCCTAAGTCACCTGTTAACCTAATACTTCCTAAAACACTAGAAGTAGCATTAGGTACAGTTGTAGTTATATTACTTCTTTTAACTTTGTAGTTAATATAAGTTCCATTCTCTTCCCTTACAAAAGGGAACTCATCGTTGGCTTCTAATATAGTTTTTTCTTCTAATTGAGATATCTTTTTATCTGCCATATTATATTCTTTCTAAAACTAAAGTTAAAGTTAAATCTGTTGCTGCATTGGAGCTACTAATAGAAATAGTTAAATTGCTTCCACTTAAAACATTTAAACTAGGTGAGAAATTAGTATTTAATAAAGTAGTAGTAACTCCTATGTCTTGTCCTAATATACTTAACATACAAGTACCACTCTCAAGTATAGTAGTAGCTCTAGTTATATTAAAGCTATAAGGAGAGTTAAGTATAATGTTATGAGTTTTATCAATTAAACTTCCAGCAATAACTACAGTTAAAGGATCTGGATTAATTATTTGAGATTTAAGACTACTAAAATCTATAATCTTATTTCTATTTTCTAGTAAGACTTCTTCAGGGTCTACATAAGGGATAATACTATTATTAGTTATAATATTATCAGAAATAAATTCACTTATCTTTCTACTCATATTTATTCAGTTAATAATTCATTGTTATCTTCTAATAATAAATTAGATAAATCTGTATTTACTGTTCCAGTATCCTCAGTAAAGATAACTAAGTCTGTTTCTTGTAAAGTAGTATCCCCAATCTCTCCTAAAATTGTAGAACTGTTTATAGTAGCGTCTAATAGTAAATAGAAGTTTTCATTAATGTTTTCTTCTAAACAGTTAGTAGATTCTACTATAAAGTTCTCTAAAGTAATGACTTCATTTAGAAAACCCTTGGTAGATATAGGTAAACTTTTCTTAGTTTCACTTTCAATAACTGTATTTATAGGTTGTAATGCAGTGACTTCTGCAATATTAGTAGAAGCATAGTTATTACCTATATAGTAGTTATTTCCTAATAATGTTTGGTTCTTAGTAGAATTTAACTTTAGTATCTGGTTATAAGGCTCTGAGTTAGAGTTAGCAACATTGAATCTATTAATTTTCTTAGACAACCCTACAAGAGTTATACTATCTTCTTTTCCTCCTAATACAGAGCTAATATAACTAAATAATTCAGAGTCTAATTCTTGAGGTAATCTAAAGAATCCTAAAGACTTAATATAGTTTAGTAATCTAAAACCTTTTAAAGAGTTTAAATAATTATTGGAGATTATGTCTTTACTAAAAACACTAAATGTAGAAAGACTATTTCCTATACTCTTTAGTAACTTATACACATTGCCAGTAAACTGTAAAGCTTTCTTAGAAAACCATCCATAATCAGTAGGTAAATCTAATAGCTTATTTAATACTAAACTTCTTTCAAATGACAAATTAGAAGTTAAATAGTAATCTCCTTTTTGAATAACTTCTAAGTTATATAAGCTAGGATCACTTAAACAAGAACAAACATATACAAAAGTATTAGTAGACTCCACCTCATTTAAAGTATCTAAAAAAGTAGTTATATAGTTCTGTAGTTTAAGAGATAGGTAATATTGATTAAGTTGAGATAACTGCAATGAGTAAACTAAAAGCAGATTATTATTACTGATATCTAGTAAAGAAGTATAGGGGTTAGTTAAAGTAGTAAAGTTTAAAGAAGTAGGATTATTTTCTAAATAGTCTTGAGATAATTTATTTAAGTTGATTATATTAACTCCATCTAAAGATTCTTTAACCACTCCATAATTAATTGTTAGATTACTTTCTATTTTAGTAATAAGACTTTCCACTACATCTGCTCTATTTACTAAATTACTAAATAGTAGACCATAAGATATATCTTCTATACTAGAAGTGTTAAACTCTTTCTTTTTAAAGTTATAGAATGTTGACCAAATAGCTTCTTCTAAATTGGTGGTTGTTTCTAAATAACTAGAGTTAACTGTGTAATCATAATGCTTAAGTAGAGCAATATAAACTACTACAGCAGTTGATAAGTTATATTCTATTATTTCCTCTGACTCAGTTAATACATCTGTATGAGTCCATCCTTTAGTGGGTAAATTATTAGTAGTATTAATTTGATTTATTAAATAGAAAGCTAGTAAATCTAAAAAATACACGTACTGAGAATTATCTAAATAAAGGCTATAAGTATAAATTAACAGATAAAACCAAGCTATAGCTCTAGTAGACACTTCTCTAGATGAAGTTATGTATACAGGTTTGTTAACTAAACACTCATCTTCAACACATTCTTGTTCTACACATCTAGCTATATTATCTAAATAAAATTTATCCTCATAAAGTAAATCTGGAGTTAGATAAGTAGTAAGAGTCTTAGGAATACTGTTTAGCCTTCTAGAAGTTGACTTAAAATCTACTAAATCAGCAATAGCACTTATATTATCTTCTATTATTTTCTTAATGTAAAAGTCTAATTCACCCTTAGTAAAATACTTTACAGTATTAGCTTCTATAGACTTGTAAGTAGAAAATATTAAGTTAATTAACCCTTGGGATAGTAACTCTAAATCAGATTGCTGATCTTCAGCATTATACTCTAGTAAATATCCAACTTTAGCTCTAGTTATTCTTCTATTATTTCTGTACTCTCCAAATGAATGTAAAACAGAGATAGCTTGGTTATAAGATACTTTTCTTAATACAGCTAACTTTATACCCTCAGGTAAAGAAATTCTAGATTTAAAGTAACCACTATTGTTAATAGGTACTGATTTATCTTTAATTAAAAAATCTCCTGTAGTAGAAGATATAATACCTAAGTCTAGTACCCAAACATTACCTTCTGAGTCTAAAGACCCCGCTATCCAATATTCAATAACTCCATCATTGTTTCTACTAATATCAGAAGTGATAGCAGTAGTCCATATACCTCCTCCAACTACACAACCTTCCTCTACACAAAAAGGGTCTAATACAGCTTCACTTGATAAATTAAGATTACTAATAATACCTTCTAAATAAGACCTATCTGTAAACTGACTTCCTTTAGTAAACTTAAGAGTAATCTTATTACTATCAAATAGAGTAGACTCTCCTCCAGGTTGGTGTAAGTTAACTAATCTTTCATAGCATATATCTTGGGTAGACAAGTTAACCTCCTGTGTTTAAAGTTAAGTCTATATTTCTAATCTTTAGCAAAGTGTCTTTAGGTGTGGTTACTTTAGAAGCAGAAGGATCAACTATTCTTATATCTCTAATACCTTGAATGTTAGAACAAAGTACAGTTAGGTTTACTGGATATAATTCCTGTCCTAATTCTAAACCTTCAAAGTAATCAAAACATATCTGTCTAATATTATCTGAAACACTTTCTGCAAACTCTACTGAAGTTAAAGTTACTACAAATCTTAAGTCAATAAATGTGGTTTGAATTGACTTAATTTCAAAAGCAGTACCTATAGGTTTTATTAGCATTAGACTTTCTTCTATTAAATCTATTAAAAATTGATCTAATGTGTTTACATAAACAGTAAAGTACCCTGTGACAGGATAACTTTCTTTAATAAAAAACTTAGTAATGTTAAGTTCATTTAACTTATTAATTACAGCATCTATAGTACCTTTAGATTGATTATTAATTTGAGATATAATTCTGCTCCTGAAAGAAGTATCTGATTCAGGACTTCTACCTCCCTCTAATCCTCCTATGTAATTTCCAGTTAAGTCTACAGAGTTAGCAACTACAAACTTTACATTAGGGTAAAAAGGAGAAGTTAATACTGTACCTGCGTTAAGGTTAGCTAACTCTGTAGCTAATAAAGACGTAATAGGTATGTAAGCTCCAATAGCTGTAGATATTGCAGATTGAGTAGTTTGAAACTGATAATTAATATTAGGAGAGTTGAGTATAGTATTAACTGGAATTGTAGTATCTACAGTAGATGTAGTAAATACATAACCAGAAGCAAAGCTACCTTGATTTCTAGTAATATTAAAATCTCTAGCTCTAGCATCTAAGTTATCTCCAGTAGCACTAGCTAAAAAACTGTTTAAGTAATAGTTATCTAAGTCAGAATATTGCTGACTTATAACTGCTCCTATACTTCTAAATATCATAAAGATATTACTATAATTAGTAAAAGAAGATAAGGGAGAGCCTAAATTAGCAAGGTTAGCTTTAAAAGAATTAATTATTTCTGTAATAGATTTCATTTCTTATCATAAAGGTAAAGATAATAAAGAGTTTGTAGTTTGCTGATTATAAGTATAACTAACCTCTATATCTAAAGAATCTAAAGTGTAGTTAATTATGTTAACTGAGTTAAAAGTTAACCCAGGTACGTCTCTAATTGAGTTTAAACATCTATTAATATCAGCTTGGGCTTCTACTATAAAAGATAAAGTTAAAGGTTCTGATAATTTACTATATAAAGGGTTGCCATAATTTTTATCTAACCATTTAATATTGTTTTCTAATATAGCTTTCTTTATATATCCTAAAGGGGTTTCTAAAGTTCTTCTAACTAATTTAGCTATAAACTGGTCTGTAGTTTCAATAGATAAATCATAGTAGTAAACATCTTGATTATCATACTCTATCTTATCTATTGAGATATCTCCATAATCTAACAACAAATCCATTTACATTAATGTGATAGGTGGGTACATTGAATATGGTATTCCAATAGCTAGGTAAGGTGTAGGTTGAATTAAACCTACTGTAAGCTGTCCTACTTTAGGTTGCTGATCAGATAACATAGTCCCTCTAATAGTATAGAAACCTGCATTAAGAGTATTATCAGTTTGATAGAGAAATAAAGTACCAGCAGGATTGCCTTGTATAACTTGCTCCCATATCTTTAATTCAGACTTACTACAATTAACCCAATCAAACAGAGGATTATTTTCAGAGTAATATATTTCTAATTTAATAAGATATCTAGAGTTAGTTTCTATAGCAGGGAAAAACACAGTTATACCTTTAGAAAGAAAAGGTAGTATATCAATTGGTTGCATATTAAGCTAGTAAATAAGAGTCAACAATATCAAGGTTAAGAGAGTTACCTATAGCTTCAGTATTAAATTTATAAAGAATACCTTCTTCATTTTCTAATACTATAGAAGAGTAAGATTTATCATAGTAAGCTACACCAACATTAGAGACAACATTGTACTGCTCAATAACAAAAGTATAAACAGAGGGTGTATATTGAAAGTCAGTTTGGTAAGGTACTAAATACTCTCTATTAGATAGAGAATAAAAACCAGCCACTCTAAGCTGAACTAAATCATTTCTCTTAGGTAGTAAGTAAATATCAGATTTAAGAATATCAAAATTAGTTAATTTGAATACTATGCTCTGAGGTCTTAATTCTATTACTTCTATTTCTGATTGGAATAAATTAAGTTTAGGTAATTTAAAACAGGTATCTAATACTAAGTTAGAATTAAGTATTCTTTTGTACTCAACTAAGTCTATCTCTTCATCTAACTCTTCATTAAGTTGGTTATTAATTTCTTTTAAAGTAAAATCATCTAAGCTGTCTAAAGTATTTTTTAGTTCAGTCAATCTACCAGCATCTTCTAAAAAAGCAGCAGTATTCTTACCACTACTTAATCCATTAACAGAATCTAATAAACCTTTAGCTTTATTAAAGAGGTCTAAGCAATTAAGAGCTATGCCTACTTGATCTATAGCAGGTATATTATATTCATTCATTAAATTTAATAAGTCTGGTAATAATTTAACAGATTCTACCAAACCTATTCCATCTTTAACTAAATTAAATACTTTGCTAATTGTGCCTGCTGTTTCTGCTCCTAATACTTGATCTAGTAATCCATTTAAATTATTACCTGTAAGAACAGATAATATATCTCCATTACTTATATCTTTTAGTAATCCTTCAATCCCTTTATAAATAGAAGTAGCTTGAGATATAAATTCATTACCTCCTAGTACACCCGCAATGTCATTTATGTAATCTGTAGGATTAATAGCCTGACCTAACTTTACTTTATTAAAGATATCTAATAAAGCTGGACTGAGAGAACCAAAATCACCTAATACTGTAGATAATTTATCTGTAAGAACCCCTTCAACTTTATTTAGTAATAAGTCTCCTACTCCAGACAAATCTCCAGATAACAAAGACTGACCTATACTTAATAAATCAGGATTATTAAGTAGCTGACCAAAAGGAGTACCCTGTAATGCTGATCCTAAAAAAGGTTTAGCTAAATTAAATATCTCTCCTAAATTACCTCCCTGTACTACATTAATAACGTTAGTTATATTATTAAACGCTCCAACGCCACTACTAATAAACCCAGATATATTACCTATTGCTCCTAGAAAACCTATGGCAGGTAATACTGTTAAGTCTTTAACTAACTTAACTATTTGTTCTTTTAATGAAGGGTATTCTTGAATTAAAGTTAGTATTTGCTGGACTATGTTTTTATCCGCACTAACAAAGTCTTCAATAGTTAGTGCAAAGTTTTCTAACTTTTCTATAGATACTTTAAATAAATCTATGTAGAATTGTGCGTATTTTAAAGTATCTATAGTAAAACTAGGAACTATATCTTTTACATAATTAGTAATTACTTCTGAGGTTACTAGGTCTTCTGGACTACCTAAACTAACAGCTATTTCTTGAAGTAAATCATCTTCTTGTAAAAAGTTAATAAAGTTATTAAACGTATACAGAGTTTCATCAGTAGATAAGTTAACTATGTTATCTTTAGACTCAGAAGTATACCTAGTTGGTAATACTCCTGCTGCTGTCTGCCAGGGTATAAACAATGCAGAATTACTATCAGAAGTAATTGAGCTTACAGAAGGAGGAGGCAACTTACCACTGAATATATTTTCTCCATTAGGATCATAATTAGGAAAGGTTTCTGAGTCTTTTGGTAACTCTACTTTGTTATTAGCAGAAGGTACTGCTGGAGGCTTAACCTCAGCTTGGTTACTATCAAAAGATTGAAGATTACTAAAAGTATCTGGATTGAATACAGCATCTTCTGTAGTACCTCCAGTTAGTATAGGTTCTTGCTCAGGATTAAAATCTTCAAAAGTATTCTTATTTTTAACTCCACTAGGTAAACAATTCTCTAACTGTTGTTGAGGTAAACTAGGTAATACAGGTAGTGAAGGTATATCTATTATTTCAGCTTGACCTAAATCTATAATAGGAAAAGATAGTTTACCTAAAAAGGATCTACCTCCTATAGTATAAGTACCTCCTTGAGGGTTGCCAAAATAAGTAAATAACTTAGAAGTCATAGCTGCTCCTTTATCTCCTACAGTTAGATTTAGGTCAGCAGACAAGCTAAATTGACTTCCTGTGGTAGAAGATAAAATACCCTGATTACTCATAACTAGCATATCAGAATAATCACTTGAAGAATTGATAATAGATATAGTTGTAGGGGGGCTTAAGTTTTCTATAATCTCTTCACCTGATGCAGCTATATCTGAGAGTATATTTGGTTTGGTAGATAAGATAGCTATATTACCATTACTTTGCATTCCCATGTCACCATAAGAAGCTATCTGTGCAGTGTCACCAGAAACAGCCAGCAGGGTATTATCAGCTATTACTTTGTTAACTTTACCTAAACTACTATTTTCTTCTACTCCTACAGTTCTATTTACTTTAGCTATGTTGTCATTAGTTGCAGTAGCTACATTAAGAGAAGTTTGGGACTGACTAATCTTAGTACCCTCTACAAACTTAACATCTTGTTTAAACTGGTTAAAGTTAAAATCTGTAACTAAATTAATAGAATTATTACTCTGAATAGAAGTATCTTGAGCAGACAAACTAAAGAAAGGTGATCTATTAACAGTAGCAGTATCACTAACTATATGGACTGAGTTACCACTGTTGATAAGAGCATTGAAAGCTCCATTAATAATATGACCATTAGCTAACTCTAAAGTCTTAGCATGAGTTTGAGCAATAGTAGTACATTTCTTATTAGTCTTATCAATACAATCTTTAATTTGATTACTATTAATAGCTGAAGGATTCTGAGATAACTCAGCAGCTACTTCTAACTTTTCTTTAATAGGATTAACTATAGCCTGACCTAATACATTAACAGCAGCAATAGCAGCATTAATAATAGACTCAGGACTAACTACTCTAATAGGTTCAGCTAGTATCTGATTACTAATATACTTGTTACCTATATTCTGTTTATCTTTAATCTCTTCAGTAGTAGCTTTAGTAGCTGCATTAGATTGTTGGGTAGCTACATCTTTGTTAACCTCAGCAGTTTGTTTTAAAGTATTAGAATCAGCAACCTTAGATTTCTCTACAACTGGTTGAGGTTTCTGTATATCTGATGGTTTTGTCATGTAAGTAAATCAAACTCCACTAATTTATTATCTTCATCTAGCTGACTAAGTATTCTCAAGTTACTACCTATAAGTTGTAAGTGATTAAGATTAGTTTTCTTTAAACAGTAACCAGCATAAAATATTAATTTGTAAACTCTATCCATTAAATTAATTAACTCTTCATTATTGTCTAAGGGGTAAAGGTTACTATCAGCAAATTGAGAATAAGTAAGTATATATGCTCTGTTAACTAACTCAGCAGCTATAGCAACTAACCATTGATTTAAACCTCCTACTAAGTTAATAGAGAGTAATCTATAGCTTTCTGCTGTTATAAACTCAGAAGTATTGTTAACTCTAATCTTAGTAAATAGTTTATTTAGTAAATTCTCTTCTTGTGTAATATTAGTAGTAATCTCAAATTGCTTTTGTTTTCTCAAATTAACTATAGCTTGAATACTATCTAAAACTAATAAATCTATTTCTTGGTGTAAAAACTTATAAGGTAGGTTATTAAAAGATTCTAAGAATAAACCCAATCTAACTACAGATTGAGACATCTCCACTAGTAAACTAAAAGATTTGTAAGCTGAAGTATTCTCTTTGTAAGGGTTAATTATATTAACTTGACTGACTCCTGAATACCATACTAATAGTTCCTGAATCCATTCCTCATAAAAAGTTAACTGATTGATAGCTTTAACTAAGTCTAATTCTCTAATTAGAGAACTACTCATCTGATATAAATTATAGTCATCTGCTAACTTATTTGATCTAATAAAAGATAATACTTTAGTTGAGAAATCAGGTAACTCTAATTTTTTAACTAACTCCTCTATAGATAATCTAATAAGTTTACTAGGGTGAGCAAAGTGAAGGTTACTCTGAAACAAATATAGATAGTAGCCTAAACTACCATAATTAGTTCCCCATACTTTGTAGTTAGTATAGTTAAGATTTTCTAAGTAAGTAGAATTTATAGGCTGAAAGTAGTTAGGGTCTGCTGTTTTCTTTTTACTGTAAAAAGAACTAAGCTTACTATTGTCTAAGTTAGATATAGTTGTAGTAGTTAATAGAATATAAAGATAACTTTCTATTACTAAATTTAGAGTCTTAACTGTATTAGGTCTTTGTTGAATATTACTATTTAAAGTAGTTAAATAATCACTAATATTGTTTAGAGCTTGTGTAGTATTAAAAGCTAAGTTTAATTGATTTTTATACTCTATAGAATTAGAATCTTCTATAGGATTAATAGGTAGTTGATTTAAGTTCAGTTGTTTAAATTCCATATCTCTATCTTATTAATTACTTGTTGAGTTAACTTAGTTGGGTAATTAAAGTATTCACAAAAAATAGCAGCCGCTTCAATTCTACTATTATTAACTGCTATATCAATATATTTATCTAAGTTATCCATTTCAAAGTTAACTTCATTAAAAAACCTTTCTAATCTTTCTCTAGGTAACACTTCATCTTGAGTGGTAAACAAAGAGTTGCTACCTATTAACCCTATAGAATTAACTTGAGTAATAGTATTCTTAAAAAAGATATCTTCAGTTAAATTATAACCAAACAAGTTGTTGTACCTATCTAAGTTTAGCTTAGGAAGCAATAAAGAATGTGTAGTTGGAGATAAATCTCTGTTTAGTATGTTGTAAGTTAGCTGTAAAAGTCTAACTGGCTCTATTAAATTAGTAGGTTCAGTTAACTGAAAGTCGTCTACTATTATTGATTCTAGTGTAGAAAAGATTTGAGCTAACCCTACTTGAATATAATAAGGAAATAAAAATAATAAAGATGCCCCTGCTCTGTAATCAAAATAGTTAGAAATAGATTGAGTTAATAAAAAGTTAAAGTAATCTTTGTGAGTTTGGTTGAGTGTGTTTATCATAATTAGAATTTAATATAGTTGGCTGGGTTTACTGCACCTTTACCATTTAAGCGTATCTCATAGTGGATATGCGCTCCTAAACTTGATCCCGAATTACCTATTCTACCTATCATTTGACCTTGTTTTACACTTTGACCTTGAGATACCAAGCTAGAACTTAAATGAGCATATAAAGTATGTGAACCTTGATGTCTTAAATAAATAATGTTTCCATATCCTCCAAAACCTGAAGTACCACATCCACTACCTTTGAAACCATTAACAGGACAACTGGTATGTACTCTTTCTACTATTCCATCAGCAGAAGCATAAATGGGAGTTCCTATAGAAGCAGCTAAATCTACTCCTCTGTGCATTCTTCCCCATCTTGGACCATAAGGTGAAATAAATCTGTAAGTACCTTTCTTCATAGGATTAATGAATCCACCAGGCTTTAACTCACCTTTATAAGGTTCACTAATACCAGCAGCCTGATTGTTAACTGATTGATTAGGTTGATTATTAATAGCATTTACTCCAGGAGCAGCAGCCCCGCTACCTAACCCATTACCAAAGATAGGATTAGCAGTCTTCTGTAAACAACCTGGATAGATAATTCTATCTTGCTGAGTGTAAGGAGGTGGTGGACAATTCTGACCTGTAAGTAAAGCAGACTGTATACCTGAACTTAGAGTAGCTAATCCATTAGAAATAACTGAAGCAGCATCTTGAGCTAGAGAACCTACTTGGTTAGCTGCATTAATAGTAGTATTAGCTAAGTCTCCTAATACAGAGCTGCCTAACACTTGCTGAGTCTTAATGTCCATTCCTCTAGATGCAGAGTTAGCTGACCAATAGCCTCCTCCAGTTCTTCTTTTTAATCTAGGGTCATAATCAGTATACAAAAAAGAAGCTTGGGCAGTAGGCATCTTAGAATCTCTATTTAATCTACCAGCAGCTATATCTAAGTATCTAGCAGGCAGAATGTTTAACAACATTAATTCACCCTGAGTTTGAGGCTTTCTTTTAGCTTGTTTTAGCCAATAAGAAAGATGAGTTCTATCCCATATCTCTAGTTGTTTAGCAGGTCCAGCATTTTTAAACCCCTCAAAGCCCCCAACCTCAGCTATTCCTCCATTGGAAAGAATACTACTAACTGATCTACAAGCTTGTACAACCCCTACACAAGTACCACTATCTCTTCTAGCATTAAACCCTTCAGCTTCTACCATAACCATTTTAACTATCCATTCTTCAGCTATTCCATGTTTAGCTGATATAGATTTAATAGTTTTCTTAACTTTTTCACCTTCAGCAGCATCTATATATTTTTTTCTAATACTGTCTTCAACTGCTCTATCTAATAAACTCATATACTAAAAATACCTCTATACAGTTAATTATATAAAGGTATCTTTAGTATATGTTTAATAAGTGAGTTGTTAGCTAATTACTACCATTCCTAATTTTAACTGTTCTATAGGAAACTTAGTTATATCTATTTCTCCTACACCTTCTAATTTAGGTAACTTATATGTTGCTCCAACTAAATCAAAGTTAGTATCTGTGGCAGGCATATAAGTATAGTCAATTAAGCATCTTATTATCTGATAGTTAGTATTCTCTAAATTATATTCAAGATTAATACACCTACGTCTGCTTACATAATTTTGTCTACTTCTACTATACTCTTGTTTAATAAAACTACTGTATATAAAACCGTCTTCTAATAAAAAAGCAGTTTGAAGCTCTCCATTTAAGTAATCTATATTAGGGCAATTTAAATATTTAAAATAAATAGTAGCTTTATCAAAACTTCCTATTATTTCTGAATTACATATTAAGTTAATTTTATTCATTCTCAATAGCAAAAAAGATTTCTTTAGTTTTAGGATAACTATTCCATAACTTCTCAAACTTAGCTCTATCAAAACTTCTGGGGTCTTGTCTGCTTCCACTTAGGTCAATATCTTTATGTAAAACTATTCTATCTAAAGATATCCCAGTTTTAGCAGTTAACCAAGCTAAAGAATAATACTGTAAATTAGTATATCCAGAGTGGTCAGTCACTTCTGGAATACTATCTAAAGGGGATTCTAAAGCTATATGATAAGCAAACTCATCTACAGAGTTATCAATAGATTCTCCATTAAAAGAAGCATTATTACCAGCTTTAGCTATTTCATCCGGAGGTATTAAATAGGTTATTTCTCCAGATAAAGAGATGATAACATGGTAAGAAATTGTATTAGGATTAGCTTGGATTATCTTAATTGCTTCTTCTTTAGAAGATATAGTCTCATGAATAACTATAATTGGTTTATACATCTTTAGAGTTCTTAATAAAATTAATAATATCTTGAGTTGCTTTAGATATTACAGATTTAGCAGTAGGATTAAAATTAGTTCCATTAATATTAGTAAACATAGATATTATGTAAGACTTGTTATTAATACTAACTAAACCTGCGTTTCCAGTAACTTGAGTAGTAAAACCAGCTTTATTAGCTATTGCATTACTATAATTAAACTTATAAATATTAGTTTCTAAAGCATTTCTAACTACAGAAGTACCTGTTCTAGTAGAAGAGTAAATTTTATTTAAAGCAGTTGATATATCTGTAACTGTTGATTTATTATTACCTGGGTTTCTTTTATCAGCAGACATGTTTAAGTAATTTACAAATCTAGTAGAAGAATAACCACTTAATAGATTATTTATCTGGTTTAACCCTCCTAAATTTTTTATCAACATATTAGTTTCTAAATTTGTAGAGTTCTTTAACATTTGAATTAAACAGTTTTCTACAGTTATAGATGTTCCTAAATTACCTCCTTCTACAGGAATTACATCTTCTGTTATATGAAGTAAAGTAGATAAACTTAAATTTCCACTTTGTAATTTATCTAAAATTAAATCAGCTACTATTAACTTAATAGTAGAAGCTGGTGTTAAAGGAGAACTATTAACATCAACACCATAAAAATTACTATTTGTTTTTACTCCTATAGAGTGTAAATTATATTTGGTTTTTATCTGTTGTAAAAATATATTAAAATCTGAATTAGGATTACTAGTAGTTGATAAGTTTTGAGAAGTAGAGCAAAACAAAGTATCCTTAGCTTTCTGATTACCTACAAACCTCCAATGCCAAGGCTCATAATCAATACCCTCTGAGTTACCTTTAAAATAGCTTAATTCTAAACCAAATTTAGTTGCATTCTTCTGAATAAACTTAAAAGCATCTGTTTGTTCAAAGGATTGATTAAGATTCTTTTTATCCAATCCATCATCTAAGTCCATAGCATATCCTGTATGGTGTTCACTAAAACCAGGTTTTGCATTGACTTTAAATATTTGGGAGTCTGATTGACCTTCTTTTCTTTTTCTATTTATAATAGCTTGTTGGTCAGTAATACTTCTAAAACCAGAAACTAATATAATTTTAATGCCTTCTTTTTGAGCAGCTTTCTTTAAGTCAACAAAAGCTTTTGCAGCATCAGGATGTAACTTAACTCCATTCTCTACTTGAATTAGCTGAGTAGCATCTTTATATTTACATCCTCTAGGTTTAGTATTTACAGGGACTTTCTCTTCTTTAGGTTTATAGTCAGGTTTATTTTGCTGCCCTTCTACATACTGCTCCCCTTGAGGTAACTCACTACCTAAAGCAGCTTGCATTTGTAATCCTACTAATTGTCTAGCTGCATCTCCTCTATTACAAGCCTGAGCTTGCTCTAAATACATCTGAGCTAACTTTTTATATTGGTCTATAAAATATGAGTTAGGAAAAGGACTTCTTAAACTAGACTGACTTTTAACATTACTTTGTTTACTAACTATAGGTTTTATTCCTGTAGTCTTTTTAGCTTCTTCTGGTGTAGTTTCTTTAATGATAGAAGTCTGAGCTAACAAGTCAGCTTGTCTATTATAATAATTAGCAAAGTCAACCAATTTAGCACATTTACTTTCAGCAGTACCCTCAGCTACATTAATAATATTAGCAGTGTAATTGATAATAGAATTAAAAGCATAGTTTACTTTATCTCCTACAGAAGTGGCTAAGTCTATAATCCCAGGTTGTCTATTAGCTTTAGCCTTGTCTTCTAAATTATCTGTAAACTCAGGAGAAGTAAAACTATCATATAGATTGTTAGTTCCATATAAGTTGATAGTAGCTGCTGGGTCAGTAATCCTATTTGGATGACCTGAAGGTTGTTGAATTTCATATAACTGATTACTGTATTCTTCTAATTGAGCAAACTCTTGTAACTTACCTTCTTGATAGTATTTATCATAATTACCCTCAGTGTAAATAACTCCAGTAATAAACACTTCATCCCAACTACCATTAGCACAACTTAAAGAAACTAGAGTACCTTCATCTAAAGGAGCATATCTACCAACTCCATTAAAACCCCCTGTAGGAGATATATATTTACACCCTAAGAATAATGACCCTGTTTCTAATTCCTGTACATCATAAACCTGAGCTAAATGGTTCTCTCTACTTACGTTAACTATAGTTCCTTGCTTAACTATAGGGGTGTTAGAGTTGTTTCCTCTGTAAACATTATTAAGAGCATTATTCCAAGTGTAAGTATCATTAGGATTATATATTTGATCTAACATATTAATTAAATTCTTCTTTATAAAACTTCCAACCTTTATATTCTAGACATCTGAAACAGAAAGTAGCTGGGTTACAAAGCCTTTATCACCTTGAGCAGTCAGTCTATGCTGCACTACTCTAACTGTGTAGTAAGGAAGAATAAGATTGTTAATATCAGAAGGTAATCTGTTCACACTATTGATAGTATCATTAACAAATTTAGAAGCAACAAGATTAGCTTCACCTCTTTGGTCTTGAGGTAAGTCTTTTACTGTAGCAGCTACTTTTTTAATCTCATCTCCTCTCTTAGTTTCTGTAAAGTTAACAGCATCAGCTTTACTATCTACTACAGTATACGTCTTAAAATCATGCAAGAAAGTATTGTAAACTCTGATAGCTTCACCTGGACAGAAAGTAGGGTCCCCTACTACTGACATTTCTATACCTTGAGTATCTCTACTCCAGACTCTAGCATTAGCTAAAGCAATAAGTAATGCACCATACTCTTGGTTAGGATAGGTAGCTAAACCCCCATCATAGATAATCTGTGTTTTACAAGGTGGAGCTACTGACCTATTAGCTAACTTAGGGTCTAATACAGAGTAGCCAAACCTTAGTGAGCCTATTAATGAAGTTGCAGATCCTTTAGTAGTAGAGCTGTCTACAATTACAAAGTTATTAAAACTAAACAATGAAGAGCTAACCACTCTCATAGATTGAATCATTGCATTGAAACTAGGCGGTTTAACATCAGGTACATCTTTAGGATAAGTTCTATGGAAGTAAGTTCTATATTGTCTGTCTACATCATCAAACCCTGATTCATCTTTCACTCTTGGACCTAATATAAAATCTCCATTAATGTGACTAGCAAAGAAATCCATAGGTCTCTCTTCAGTCTTAGCTATGTAATCTACTATCTCTAATGGAGTTTTATTAAGAACTTGTAAACTAGCTTTAGGTTCACCTTTAACTATAGGAGGTTTCTCTACCCAAGTATTAAATCTAGGTTTGGCTCGGTCATTCATTATTCTACAAGTAGCAGTCTGAATCCAAGCTGCTGGATCTTGTTGAGGAAACTGTAAGTTAGTCTGTTCATTTTGTATAGTAAAACCTTTAACAGACATTCCTCTCTCAATCAGTCTCCAACATCTAGCCTTAGTTAAGTTTTCTCCAAAAGGATTACCACTAGCAGCATTAGCTAATTGTAATAAGATTTCTGTTCTATCTCCACTAGCTAACCCTGATAAAGTAGCTTCATTAGCAGCAGCCTCTTGATTAAGTGCATCTTTGTTAACTTTGCCTTGGAATGCTTTAAGACTAAGAACTCTAGTATCAGCAAAAACTCTAGTTCTATCTCTACATTGGAGAGTTACTTTAAAACCTTGAGGGTTGGCATCATAAGTAATGTTATCTATAAATCCCCAAAAGATAGGGCAAAGTGGTTTATCTGGATTGTGAGTTACTTCTTTATTACTATTATTAATATCAGTAAAGTTAAAAGGTACTTCATCTAGTAAGTCAGCAGTAATAGGAGTAGTTGAAGAAGATACATAACCTGCATATATTCTTATTTCATCTTCTCTATCTAAGTAAGGATAATCACCTCCTCTATACAACTTTACATCAGGTAAAGAAGGTAGGAACATAGCAGTGTCAGGTAACTCACAAGTTAATGTTATCTGTGCTCGACTAGTTCCCCAATCTCTAGTTAAGTTAACAATAATTTCTTTAAGAGTCCACTCTAACTTAACTTTTTTCTTTTCATTAGGATTCTCTGGGTTAATGTAATCCCCTTTATCCCCAAAGTGATTAGTAAATAGAATAGGTTGGGTATTAGACTCTGCTGTAGCTAATGTGATTGCAGCAGCAGGAGTAGCAGCTTCAGGTGAGTATATTTTCATATAGTAATTTCATAAACAAATAACACCTAGTTAGTTAAACTAAGTGCTATTTTAAGAGTTTAATTAAGGTATTAAATAGGAAGTTAATTAAACCACATTACTATTTGAGTTAGTAGTATCAATTCCTTGTTGAATAGTAGAACCTCCAAACCTATTTGTTACATTAAAAGGTTTAAAGCTCTGTTGATAACTTCCAGTTGGGTCTATAATATATCCTTCAGCTACACCTTCCCATCTGTTAGCAATAATACGTCTACCAGGCATAATACCTTCAGACATACTATCTAATTTACATCTAACTAAATGAATTCTTCCTCTATTTTTAGTTTGTTCAGGAGGATTCAGAAAAGTAGAATTTTTTAATCCAGCCTCAATAGGATTAAAATACCCTTCTGAAGGTCTAGGTCCAGACTCAGCTACATAAACATTTTGATTTATGCCTGTAGTACCTTGTAAACCTATAGCATTATAATCAATTGTAATTTGAAATCTTGGACCTCTTCCTATGTAAACATCTCTATTAAGATCATTTGTTCCAAACCATGCAGATAAATTATCTACATTAATTTTACCCCTTTCTAGTACCCAGGCTATCTGAATCTCCCCATCATAGTATGTAGGAATTCTTTGACCTAAAGTAAGATAAGTTTCCGTAGCATTTCTAATAGTAAAAGTACAAGATTGAAATTGACCAACATCTAATACTTGTCCTGTTGATAAGTCAGTAGCCCATACTTCTACATCAAACCCTTGCATAGGGTCTATCTGAGTATTGTTAACTACTGCTCTAAAAGGATTTCCAGTTAAACTGCCTCTTATAGTCATATTATTTTTTTTATTTAGTTATTTAAATACCTTGAGAAGCTAATCCATCATCATTATTTCTAATAATAGATATCTCAATTTCTCTGATTGAATATAGAGGTAAGAATCTGAAGCTTACATTGAGTTGTCCTAATGTATAAAGTCCAGGTGGATTATTTTCATTACCTACTAAAACACTGCTGTAATTAGCTATTTTTCCTTCTATAGAAAGCTGTCTTAAGTATTGCTCCACAGCTACTTGAACCTGACTTCTTACTCTTAAAGTATGAGTTTCCCCAATATAGAAAGAAAGAACATCATATAAATCTTGTCTGATAGCGTCATAGCTTCTTCTAATATAGATATACTCCCAAGCAGGATCAGAAGTAAGAGTTCTACCTGTAGTAAATAAAAACGCTTGAGTAGCAGGATCTACATGAAGGACTTCTAACTTAGCATCTGTGTATAATTGCAATGCTGTAGAACTAGAGTTTCTAAAAGTATCTACTTCAGTAATATTTCTAACTGAACCAGCAGTTCTTCTAGCATTAGGAGATACATAAAAAGGAATAGCTGCAAGTACACCAGCATACAGAGCATCAGGAGACAAACCAAATCTAGGTGCATTAGGTTGACCAGCATAGGTAGCCCAACCAGCAACTTTAACCCCTCTTTGACTATTCAAACCTACAGTTTCTTGTTTAGCAGCATTAGGAGATAGGTTAGGTCTAGCATTTAAGATTGCCACCCTTAAACCATCTTTGTCTTTAGCTTTCTCACAATGAGTAATAAGAGCTTGCTGAATAGCAGCACTAAACTTACCTGGAGTTAATACAATGTGAACTGGATAAGCTTCTAAAGCATTGATAGCTTTAATATAGTCATCATCAGTTACAGAAGGACCATCATAACCATCTTCAAGTGATACATCTAGTAACTTAGAAGGTCCATAGTAATCTACATGTCTAATGTCATCTACATCAGTTACAGTTACATCAGCAGGAGCCAATCTAACAGGAGACTGGTTAACTAGGTTAACCTCATAACCTACGGGGTCTACAAACTTAGGTAAGAAAATACCTTTAATATAGATAGATTCAGATAACTGATTTAGTAATCCATCTTTGTCTAAATCATTAAAGTTAAGTACATAAGATTCTGTACCTAATCTAGGGTTAAAGTTTCCAGCATTTAAGTCTGATACTTCTAACCTAAAAGAGTTTTGTGAATCTGGATATAAATTAACTCTAATATTATTACCATAGTCTCCAACATAATTAGCTTGAAGTCTAAGTAAAGGAGTACCGTTAATAGAATAAAAATCTCTATAAGCTACTCTTGCACCATCTTCACCTCCAGACATAAATACAGCATTAGCTGAAGTTAAAGCAGGTGTAGTTGTAATACCAGGACTAACTGTATCTAGTAACTCAAAGTAATAGCTAAATCTATTACCAATAGTACCTACAATATCAGTTTGATTACTATCTAATTCAAAGACAACTCCATTGTTAGCATCATTAAGAATTATCTCTTCTAATACTTCTAAACCTGAGACTGCACTAATAAAATTAGTAGCTATTTGATAAGGAATATCATTTTCATTAATAGGAATTGTAAATATATAAGAGTTAACTCTAACTTTAAATTCATCATCTTCAACTAGAGCTAAATCATTAGTTTGACCTACTTGACCAAAAGTAACTTCTACACCATTTGCTACTGTCTGAGTAATACCCTTGTCAGCAGTTAAGTCAACTGTAATGTTATCTGTTACAGTAGCCCAATCAATAGTTTCATCTTCACCTAGTACAATAAATTTATAATTAATAGTAGCAACATTAGTAGTAATGTCAGTTACTTTAAAAAAGTATCTACCACTAACTGAGCCAGTATATTTTCCAGATGTTACTATTACTTCCTCAATGTTAGTAACTTCTTGAGGTAAGCCAATAAACTTAAGATTAAAGTAAAGTGTGTTTGCTTTGGTTGCTACACCAGTAAAACTAACTTGACCTTTAGCTGGTGTAGCATTACCTAATACTCTTACACAAAGAAAGTCTTCTGCCCCTTGGTCTCTAGCAGCCTGATATGCAAGTGAACCTATTGAAGTATCATATCCATAGTTGTTAGCAAAAAAGCTATCTCCAGTAATGAAAGTTGGAGTAGTAGACCCTCTGCTAAAAGTAGAAACAATTCCAATTCTATTTCTAATATTCTGCCTTATAGGAGTAAAACCAACATTATTCTCTATAAAGCTAATGGAGGGAATTCTCATGTTATATCTAATTTATAAAATCTAAATTAGATACTAAAGAATACTTAATTGTTATTGGTATGCAATTACTTCATTAAGTCAACTTCTAAAGATATATCTTCAAGAGGAAACTGCCATATCTTTCTCCAATCTCTTGTCATATATCCATTTAATCTTATTAGTAGATAACCTCTAGTATCTAATACTGAAGTTCCTTTTTCCCAGGGTATTGTAGGTAAGTTAATATGTATAGGCTCCACTTTACCTAATGTACTATATATATTATTTCCTAAAGGGAATCTCCATTGATGAGAAGTATCTTCTAAAGCTAACCTAGTTAATTCTATATATTGAGTAACAACATCTAAAGCAGGATTAATATATAAATCTACTTCTTTAGTTTCTCTATTTACCTTACCTATATCTTTAGGAAACACTACATGATTCTTGGGTACTTTAATTAAAGCTTCATCTTCAATTCTATTCTGACCATCTACATTAATACTTCTATAACTGTAGTCAATAATAAAGTGATATTTAGCTTCATCTTCATTAGCAACCCCTAAATTATAGCTACTATAAATAACTGAAGCATTAATAGTAGCAGGACTAGTTAAGTTATTATCAACAAATAAAGGATAGATAGAGCAAGTTAATCCATCATTAAGTGGAAATCCCCCTAAACCTAACCTATACTGAGATATTTCTATAGGTTCTCCAGTTAAAGTATGTTTAACTAATCCATTATTAAGTAAAGGGTGGTTTACTAAAAAATAGTAAATAGAATAGTAAAGAGTAGTTATAGAAGGTGCAGCAATATTATCTAACATACCAGTAACCTATTCCTTTCTGTTGAGTAAAACTAATTTTGTCTTTAATTGCTTGAATAGTAGAATTAGGAGTAAAGTTAACTTTTTCTGCACCTAACTTTCCATTACTATTTCCACCATCTATAGTAGGATGTCTTCTTAATGAAGTGGGTATCAAGACAGCATCTACAATAAGTGACCTTGGTTTAGGTTTATAAGGAGTTCTTTCTATAAGACTTGTACCTGTAGCTATCTCTAAACCTTCAGGTATCTGCAATATATCAATTACTTCTTTAACTTCTTCTTTAGTTCTCTTAAATGCAGTAAACTCTAAAGCATGAGGATATACTAAAGCTGATAAAACATCTGTATACTGACTTATGGTATAAACTGCTTTTAATACTTCTAAAGCTACATCTTCAGCAGTAGCATTTACCAAATTAATATCTAGTGTTTTATCTGTAGAGTTTAAGAAAGAGAATATTTCAGGAACATCAGTTAATTTAGTAGAAGCACACCTTAATTTTAGTAATCCTGTTACTGAAGTAAATCCTTCTTCTAACTTAAAATAGAAAGTATTAATTAAACTATTAGAAGCTGCTGAACTCTCCCTACCTCCTATAGTCTTAAGAGTACCTTCTTTAACATCTAATAGTAGGGATTTTGGTCCAAGTTTATCTAATTTAGTAAAATCATTTTCTAAACCATACAATAGACCTTCTACATAATCTTGAGATATGTTTCTATATGTACTTAAGTTCTCATGAGGGCTAAATAATAATTCCCAATAGTCAGCAGAACTATTAGGTACATTATCTAAAGAATCTTGTTTACATACATAGCTTCTAGAGTTGTAGTCTACTATATTACCTATAGAGTAGTTAGTAGAGTTATCCCAAGTCCCTATATAAGTAAAACTGGGTATATTAAGTTGAGATAACTTAGTAGTAGCTAAACTAACTTTATCTAAAGTATAAAACTTCAGAATAATAAGCTCTCTGTTAATTACTGAAGATACTCTTCTAGGACTAAAAGATAAGTAGTCTATTCTAGGTTGTAATTTAAAAGTGGCTGGCTTTCTATCATAAGTTTTATCTACTTCATTTGAATATAACTTCTGTTTAAAAGTAGATATAGAAGTAGATAGTAGAGTACCAAGGTTAGGTGCAGCTATTATATTAGTATCTCTAGTTAAGCCAGCATCATTTAAACTATCAGCTAGATTAGTAATTATATCTTCTGAAGTATCTCCAGATTTAATAGTAAATGTATCTTCTAATGGAGGGAATATAGTTAACTCTGGATTTAAGAATCCTGTATCTGTAGAACTAACTGACTCAAATTCTGTACCTGATATAAAATAATATCCAAATGCTATTTTGTCTGAAGAAATAGTTAAAGATTCTAGAATCTTAACATTAGCAGAAGGATATGCTTGCTCTATTACAATTCTTTCATCTACATTACCTACATTAAACCAGTTAGCAGGTAATGTAGTCTTATCAATATCTAATGAAATATAAATACTTTGCTGAAGAGTTGTTTCAGTATTTATAGTAGATGCAGCAACATTTAATTCATTTCCTTTATATAACTCTACTATTCTATCTAAGTCTTCAAATGCTCTCTTTTCAATATTCTCTCCTAAATCAATATTCTTAATATCTGTATTGATAGGAATACTTTTTATTAAAATAGCAGCAGTTAAGGAGGCAGCTACATTAGTAATACCTTCTGAATAAGGACTACTAACATCAGTCATTAACCTTATGATATTCTCATAAAGAGTATGCCTTAAACCATCATTACCTGGAGAAGCTAACTGAGATTGAGCAAAAGCTAAAGTAGCAAACAGAGGAGAGTTATCTAGGTTCTTAGCAGCAGCCAATCTTAACCCTATTCTTGGATAAACTTGTCTAATAGCTATATTGATAACATCATTAGGTCTTCTTTGGTAGCTTTCAAGAATGACTGAATTAGAAACTACCATATTAACAAAATCTGTTGATATGGAATTAACAAATGCTTCTATATCTGGATTGCCTGAAAAACCACCAAAAGAGTTAACCATTTTATTTATATTCTTTTTCTAATATGTACTCAATAGCATTAACTTTATTAGTATAGAGTTCTAAACCTAAACCTTCTGCAATAACTCTAACTTCAGCAGCTTTCATTTCTTCAAGCTCATTTTTTCTATCTTCTAAAGAAATAGTAGGTTCTGTTACTTTAGACTCTTCAGCTAACTGTTCTTGAGTTTTAATTACAGGAGCTTTAACTTCAATAGGTTCTACTTTAATTTCTGTAGTTACTATAGAAGTATCAGCAAATATACCAACTCTATTTTTAAAATCTTGTTTAATGTTTTCTTCTACATACAGCCAACCCTTCTTCATATAAGAGCTATCTAAAATAAACTTTAGTTCTTCTAGCTGCTCTGATAAAGAAGGGTCAAAGTACATACTATCTCCACATTGTTTATAGCTAGGAGAGCCATAAGTGTATGTGAAGTTAGTCATTACTAAAACCCTAACTTCATTCATTTATCTATAGTCCTGTGTCATAAGTATAGTTAATTGCAGAGATAGCAGTGCCATCCCAAGTAATTCTTGCTAACTCACAAGGATAAGCATATTGAGTGAGTCTCTTTAACTCAGGTTGAGGCAAACGTACTGTACCTGACAATGCTTGGTTATCTAAGAAAATAGGATTCATTCTACCTAAGAAACTAGATACTTGTCTGTCTAACCATTTAGTTACAATGTAACCTTTATAAGTTTGACCAATATCAGTTGTACCAGGAAGGATGTACTCTTGAATTACATAGTGAGAAGCAGAGAAAGTATAAGCAGTGCCAGCTTCATCAGCAGCTATAATAGCAGCACTTACATCAGTACCATTGTTATCTAACTGAGCATCACTTAAAGAAGCATAAGATTTAGCAGTCTTAATAAGCCATAAAGCTGAACCAAACTGAGAAGTAGCATCAGCTCCAGTTAGGATTTTACGTACAGTATTAATCTCTCCTAACTGAGACTTAAGAGTTCTAAACTCACTTCTTGTTTTACCAGGAAATACATTAGGAGAAGCAGTATTATCTACATATTGCAATTCACCAATTACAAAATCATAACCTGTAGGAAGCAATGCTTTAATAGCAAATTTAGGATCTTGTAATCTTTCTACTTGTTGATAGTAAGCATCATAGTTAGCAATGTCAGCAGTAGTAGGATTAAAATATCTAGCTTGTTTAACCTTAGCAATTCCACCAGCAGCATTGATTTGAGCTAATACATCTGAAGGAAAGAATCTGTAAGCAATAGCTTCACCTTTAGAATTTTGAGCCACATAGTAATCTAAATCAGCAGCTTCAGCAGCAGATTGGGAAGCAGGTTCAGTATAAGAAGCAACTGCAAAGATAGCATAATCTTTGTTAGCTTCCATTAGACTAGCTACGTTACCTAAATCTAAGGCTTTAGTTGCTTTGAATCTTTCACCATCTAACTCAACTTCTAAGTCAGTAAAAGTTACTGTATCTCCAGTGTAGGAAGCAGTTCCCTTGTCAGTAACCAAAGTAGTTACATAAGTTTTAGTAACCCCTTTAGTTCTACCTGCTTTCTGAATAAAATGAATTGGATCTAATAAAGGCATATTTAATTTATCTCTAATATTTTAAATAGTTATGTCAGGAGACTTTAGGTAGCCTCCTTAAGTAGTTTCAGTATTAGTAAATTCCTAAACTTGTATCACCTAAGATGACCAAACGTTTTTGGATATCTTCAACTTCACATACTGTCATGTGAACTACATTTTCTGGATACTTCAGATAAACCATACCTGTGTTACCAATTTGGAAAGCATAACCAGGAGCATTTGGGGGAGGTACATCCATAGAAGTTCTAGTCCACAGACCAGGTTTTCCACCCATCTCTTCAGAAATACAGTATTGAGTTCTACCAGGTTGCTCACCTTGGTTAGATACAAAGATTACTTTATTCTTGGGCATGATACCGTGATAAGTACCATCTCTAGGATCTTTGAACTTAACATTAACTGTATAAATAGGAATACCTGCAATAGCTGTAATGTTACCAGTATTATCTACAGCTAGACCATTTAAGCCTACTCCGGCTCTATCAATGATAGTAGGTTGAACAGAGACAGTAGAATCTCCAGCTTGTGCACCAATTTTAGGAATCCAACCACCTAAAGCTAATACAATCTGTCTGTTCATAGACAGTACGTATCTCATTTCAGGGTGCATGTACATTGCTGTCAGAGGCTTTTCATAAGTCATCTGATACCAATGAGCAATGTTTCTAACACACTCTACAATAGCTGCATCTGGGTGAGTCCAGGGTACACCTAAGTTAGCTGCTGCTGGATCTTCAACATTACTATCTACAATGTTTCTAAACCAAGCATGTTCCTTTCTACCTTTATAACCATTGGTTACATTGTAGGCAAATAGGTTTCTAGCAGGAATGTTAGAAGGAATTTCTACATGATGATTAGTTCTAGGGTCATCAAACTCAAACCCACCACATAGCATATAAGTTCTGATTACATCCCATGTAAGTTCATGAGCCTGCATCATTTCTTTTACTTTGACTTGGATTTGTTCAGCAGGAGACCAACGTTGGTTAGTTGTACCTGGCTTAACTTTAGAGTTAATTTCACCATGATTCACATAAAATGAACCTCTCATGTAGAAAGGTTGAACCATCCAACGTGACATCATTTTGCCAGACTGACTTAAGAAGGTATCTGGCATACCTCTTTGAACTAAAGGTAATGTTGTACCAATAGGTTCATGATATTGAACAATCTCTACTGTAGTAGCTTCTACAGTTTCTTCAGGGAATAATGTTTTAACTGCTGAGGTATCTAAAGTAGGTTTAATACTTTCAGCCAGTTCTGTAATGCTTAAATGACCACCATAATAATCTGAATCTACAATTACCTTATCAGTAACTAATGGTCCAAAGTTAGTTGGCAGCCCTTGTTGATAAATAGGAGACATATTTTATTTTCTATAAATATTTATTTAATTAAACAAGAGACTTTTTATTAGCTAGTGTTTTGTTTTCTTCTACTAATTGTTGAATAGATGCTTGCAGAGTATTAGCAGGAATTACAGCAGAAGTCTGACCAAACTGTTGCAATACAACTGGCTCAGAATTAACTGCACTAATCAACATATCTTTGATAGCTTTAACAACTGGAAGTTCAGTTTCAACTACTTGACCATCAGCAGCTTTAGTAGATAACTTAACTACGGTTTGTTTGGTATTTAAAGCTTCTTGTACTTGTGAAAACTTTTGAATTAAAACAGGAGGAATACCATAGGAAGCTAACTCTTTTTGCTCTTGCAATTTAGCTTGATTAGTTAAACTTGTAGAGAAAGCTTGAGTTACTTGTTCTTGGTTAGCTAACTGAGATTTAAGAGCTTCAATTTGGCTATTTAAACCACTAACTACAGTTTCATATTTAGAAGTAACAGCATCTACAGCAGACTTGGTAGATTCAGCAGCTTGACTAGCAAACTTTTCAAATAGAGCATTAATGTCTACAGAAGGTGCAGCTACAGGTACACTAACCTCTTCTTCTTTTATAGCAGGCTCTTCATTAATAGTTTTATTAACAACAGGTGAATCTGCATTAGTAACACTTGGTTCTACTTTAGATTCACTCTCTTTAGTTAACTGAGATACTACTTCTTCAGCTAACTGATCTGGAGTTTTTTCTAATGTCATATTAAGTTCAGGTGGAGTTTCCTCTTGTATAGGAGGGTTATTATTTTCTTGTATATCTGTTGACAGTTTTATTACAAAGGGAACTGAGTTAGGTAGGCAATTGTCTTCTGTATTACTTTGTTGAGAAAGGGCTTCTACTTTAGTATCACCAAAGGGTATAAAAGGAGAGTTTGTCAAAGCTACTCTCATCAAAACAGTACCTTTATTAACTCCAGTAAACTTATCTTTGTAGTTTCTTAAAAACTCACCTGAAGAGTATTCATATTCACCATTTTTAACTAAGTTAAATACATCTTCCTTAGCTTCAAATAAACCAAATAAAACATCATCATCTTCCTCCCAACCTTTTAAATCACCTTTCTTTAACTCACCATCTACAGTTTTGTAAGGTAAGTCAGTTGGGTGCCCATAGGTAATATAAGGAGTAAAACCTAATACTTCTTTAGATGACTCTTTCTTAATCTGCTCAAAGTCTTGGTCAGTAAAGCTAACTAAACCATGTTGATCATGAAACCAACTACCTTTCTTAGCAATAGGAATCTTAACCATTCCATTAGAAAGTAATAGAGGTAAATTAGGTAGTTTTGACTGAGATAACTTTTGTTTAGATTTCTTAGCTTTAGCTTTTTCTTTCATTGACTTGTATTTATTTAGAAGACTCTGACCTTTAGCAGCTAGTCTTCTTACAGCAGCTAATGTAGTAGGTGCAGGTTCGCCCCATTTGGTTGCAGCCAAAGCAAAACGGGTTAATTTTCCATTAGGCTTTTTAAGAGGGGGTATATCTTTTCTGTTATAAAATCTAAGTAAGAATTTTGACTTCCTATAGTAATCATTTAAAGTTTTAGGAGTACCTTGTACACCAGAACGCAACTTTGAGCCTGTTTCTCTATTTAGCTTACGGATGCCCTCAGGGGTTAATCCTCCATCTCTATCTTTATGTTTACCCATTTTTAAAGAAACAGATTTAGATGAAGATAACTCTTGAGTTTCTGTAGATAAATCATCAGCTAAATTTTCTAAGATAGCTTCAAACTTATAGTTTTCTAGTTTAGGGTCTTGAAGTAAATCTAATATGTATAGAAAACCTTCATCCTCCTCTTCCAAATCAGCAATACTTTGAGATAAACTATAAGTTTCCTGTTCATCTTCAGGACAAGGTTGTACCCAAAACCTACAATGACCTTCAGAAGAGATAGTACCTTCTACTAACTCACAACTTTTAGCTTCTGCATTAAAGAAACAACACTTTTGGCAATCATGATCAATCTCAGGAACTTCTACATACATAGCTTCCTCTTTAGACCATTGACCTGTTTCTTCTATAATCTCTTCAAAAGTATCTTCTAATATCTCTTCTTTATTACCATCTAATTTATTATCAATCATCATATAAACAGATAATTATCCTAGTATGTAAAATCTGCTTATATTTATAGTGGCAGTGTAATTTATTAAAGTAGGCTATTTAAAATGAGGGGACCACTTCACCCAACTAGGATTGATATACCTTTAGAAACTAGAATTAAAGTAATAAATGAATTAGGAGTATTATTAGCTTCCTGTTCAGATATGTATGCACAAGCAAAGCAAGCTCACTGGAACATTAAAGGTAGTAGATTCCAAATGTTACATGAGCTATTTGATAAGGTAGCTGAACCTTTCCCAAGTTATGTAGACGCTTTAGGAGAAAGGATAACTGCATTAGGGGGCACTGCTATGGGAACTGTTAGGATGGCGGCTATTTCTAGCATCCTTCCTGAGTTCCCATATACTGAGTTTTCTGAAGAAACTTATCTTGATGCTATTGCTAATAGACTAGCTATTATGACAAAAGCTTTTAGAGAGAAAGGTAATATTATTAAAGAAGCAGGAGACCCAACTACAGAAAACTATCTGTTGGAGACTGCTATGGAAATAGATAAATTATTGTACTTTGTAGAAAGTCATCTGAATTAGAAAACTATAATATAATAAACTAAAAGAGAGCTGGCTGTAATAAGCTAACTCTCTTTGTCATTTGAGGAGATTATATGAAATACAAACTAGAAACATTACTGGCTTTTAGAGCATTAAAAGAGACTATTTGGAAGTCTATTAAGAATGCAACTATTACAGATAACTTAGTATTAGAATTTGAAGCAGACTTAAAGAGTAACAAGGGTAAACATAAAAAACAACTTAAGAATTTACTAAAGCAGCCTATACAAGATGAATATAAAACTTTGTTAACTGCTGAAATGTTAGCTGAGGGGTACTTATGTATACCTATTAAAGGAGGCTGGGTAGTTATCAACCCTCAAGGTGAGAAATATGACTTAACTGAGAATGACTGCTCCTGTAATGATAAGACTTTATTAAATTATGATGGTCCTTGTAAACATCTTGTGTTTAGAGATGGTTTAAACTTATATAGAAGTAGAGTTAACCAAGAGAAGATTAAGAGAGGCTTAACCTAAAGGAAACCCTAACAAGTCTTTAATATAATTTCTTTCAGCTTCAGTCTTATTAAGTTGGTAAGGTTCAAACAAGTTTTTAATACCATCTAATATAGTTTTAAGTTCAGTGTCTCTAGCTGGCTTACATTGAATAGTTCCTGGATGCAGTGCTTCAGGAATTAATCTAGCATCAAAGTTGTATTGGATAAGTTGTAAGATAGCCTGGTTAAGTATATGCTCTACAACAAAGTCAAACAAACTAGCAATCATTTTATTAAACTGCTCAATTTGTCTTTCTGAAGTACCTCCACTACCTAAGCCTCCTATATTGTCTTTCATAATAAGGTTAGGTAGTCCCAAAATAGCTCTCATGTTATCATCACATAAGTCAATAGCATTGATAAAACTATCTGAGAAGTTATTACCTGTAGTCAATGCTCCTACTTCAACAGGTTGGTCTTTTGATAACTGAGTAAATACTAATGCAGATTCATTCTCTACTCCATCTTGTAACATCTCTGTTACTTTTTCCTGCATGCTCTTAGGTCTTACTTCCCCATCAGGCTCAGTAATCATTTCATCTGTAGCAGTAGGCGGAACTTTAACATAGATAAGTGGAGTAGCATATCTCATAGAAGCCTTAAATAAGATTTCTACAAAGGCGTGTTTATAGAGATACCAATAAAGACAAGCATTGATTAAAGACTTACCATAAAGGTTAGTAGCCTCAGACCTATAAGCCATGTATACTCTTTTACTTCTAGGTAGTCTTACTAAACTACCTACAGTATCAGTATTCTTAGATTTAGCTAGTTGAGGTACTTTATGTGGAGGTAGTGGAACCCAGACACCTGATTTGTAGACTTTATCATATACCTGCTCACCATCTTTTAGTATTCCATAGTCATTGGGTACTAAAGTTACTTGCAGTGGGTGGAAACTAATAAGATCATCTATCCAAGTTTGTGTCTCTTCATTTTTACCTATCTTTTGCATCCAGTTGATTTCCTGTACAGAATAACCAGACCATAATGCAGTTCTTAAAGCATCTCTAACCCATTTCTTTAATTTAGTTTCTATGTTAGCTTGTACAAAGTCATCTATCTGAGAATTAGGGTGTGAATAGTTTCCTAACCTAGAAATGACTGCTGACTCAATATATTCTAAACCTTGCTTTACTATGGGTTCTTTTTCTCTTAAAGAGTCAAGTGCTACTAACTGATAATAGTTAGGTTTGTAGGTAGGAAAGTAATTATCAGCTTGTTCATTAGGAGTATATGACCTAGCAAAACCTAGTTGTCTAAATGCAGCAGGCTGTCTTCTATAAACTGCACTAGTATTGACTGGAGGTTTAGTTTCTAAAGTAGATATGTTTCCTTGAGTTGGATGAAGGTCAACTGCCATTAGCTAACCTCCTTACTATTTAATAGTTTAAGAAGGAAGCTAATTAAAGTTTCCATATTAGTATTATTCATATTGAAGTTTTATAAAACATTAGGAGGTAAATAACCTCCTTCTTAAAGTGATATTAAATAGTTTTAACAGAACAAAGATAGTTGATAATAGGGAGTTTATCCCATTTGAAATGTTGGTTTAGGCACTGTAGCAAAAGGACTAACATAAGGTGCAGATTCCTGATTACCAGATATCTGTTTCATCAAACTATCTTTCTCTTCTTTTTCTTTCTTGTTTCTAGCTTCTATAACTGAAGAGACTGCTTGGTAGATAGCTTCCTGCCAATAAATATCTTTAGTTAGCCATTTATCTAAGTCCATTCCTGTTTGGTTAGCTACAATAACCCATTTTTCTAAACCTGCACTCTCTTTATAGTAAGTACCTACACTTTGGATTACTTGAAGTTTAAAACACTCAAACTCATAATCTGTAATGTAAGTATATAAAGATTCTCTTCCTAGTAAGCAGCCTCTATACTTGTAAGTTAAGTCTATTACTGGAGGCAGTAAAGTACCTCCATAATAGTTAGCAAATAGATTTAGCTTGCGCTCTTTCCAGTGGGTTGACTGGGTGCTGATTTCTTCTGAGTACCAACTAAGCTCTCTCCACTCAGTAGCTTTTTTGCAGCTTCTTTTGCGGTCTCTCTCTTCTCCATATCAGAGAAGTTTAATGCAGAGAAAATGTCAAAGTAGTAGAAAAAGTCATTTAAGTTCATTTGACCAATCAAAGTAACAGGGTCAATGTTAGCAGGAGTGGGTTCACCATCAATAGCTTCAATACATCTGATGGCAATCATGTCTTCTGCTGGTACACCTGTTTCTTTATCATAGTTTTTGTAAACTTCACTTTTATCTCTGTAGACTGCTGATCTAAAGGTAATTACTGCTTTGGAGTTAGGTAACTCAATTTGAAAAGGAGTTGTAGACATATTTAATTTTATACTCTTTTTAATAACTGTCTTTAATGTAGAGTTTAAAAAGAGTATAAAGTAGGCAAACTGTATATTGAGCCTACTAGAACTAATGTAAATTGAGATAGCTTTATCAAAGTAATTAGCACAGCTTTCTCTAATTTCAGTATGCAAGAACCATATAATTTTGAAGGGATATTTAAAAGTAGAGACAATGATAGTAAACCTAGCTTTCTAAGAGATGTAGTTAGGTTACACACTCATAACTCTATGGAAGGTAATAAAGACTTTATCTTAGATAGGGAAGACCAGTTTGAAGGTTTCTTTTCTAAGAACTTTCAAGACCAAATAGAACAAAGAAGTAGAAACTTAGATTACAACAATAGAGAAAGGCTGACTAGAGAAGCTGTCTTTGAGCATGCTAATTACAGTTTTACAAGTAAACTACTTAACAATGCTAATGGAGTTATGGGAAGAATGTTTGCTTCTTTTGAGACTCCTAACTTGTTTGATGACTCTGATGAAAGTGAAAGGTTTGGTAGGGAGACTTTACATGAGTTTCTTAATATACTAAAAGAGCCTGATGATATTAGAGAAAAGAGAATTAAAGAAAGTGTAGCCCCCAAACCTATAGCTGAAATGAACTATAAGTTTGATAACTACATTAACAGTAATATTGAGAATGCTGAAAATGCTAGTAGACATATCAATAAAGATATTAGAGACTTTACTAATAGAGTTAATGCTCAAGACAGTATTATCAACTATTTTACTAAAGGAGGACAAACTAGGTCTGTTAAGTTACTAGATAATGTTGGATACATCAACAGACCTGGTATTCTGCCTGCTATAAGTATGATTCATGATGCTGAGAGTGAGTTATCTATTAATATCTTCCAGCTACAAAACAAACCTATTATTGACTATCTAACTTCTGACTTAGTTAACAGAGCAGAAGAGATTAGAAAACAAAGAAGACAGGGTGTTCAAGTTGATAACTTTAAATTCAGACTACAATTAGCTTGGAATGAAGAGTTAGCTAATGATGCTGCTGGTTACAATATCCTTGGACCTAACTTAACTGCTATTAGAACCTTTCAGAACTTAGCAACTAAGTATGCTGATGCTTTAGATATTACTGTGCAAACACTAGATAGAAGAAATCATACTAAATTAATATTCAGTGACCAAGGGGCTTATATCTCTACACAAAACCAAACTGCTCCTGTAGGTAAGTCACTGTATCAAGCTGGTAGTAACTATGAATCAGGTAGGTATGTTAGAAATCTACAGATTACTCAAGATAGTACAGTTAGTGAAAGAGGTGAAGCTAAACTCTACCAACAGGTAAAAGAGTTGCAAACTAAAATGTTTGGGCAGCAAAAGCTACTGCAAACTAATCAACCTAACATTAGTGGACCTGTAGAAACCTATGAGATGATGAGGTCTTCTTTAGATTACCTACAAAAGAATAAAGGTAAAGGAGTTAAAGCAGACTTTATATTAGACCAAGTATTTCTCCTTCAATATGACAGTATGTTGTTTGATAAAGTTGCTGAAGGAGAAATGGGTCCTGAGTCTAAAGGTACTATAAAGAGAGTAATAACAGACTTAGATAAAAAGAAAGCTAAATATAGAGCTGATATACAAGAACCTTTAATGCTGGCTCTTATAGAAGGTAACGCTCATGTTACTACTGATGTTAGAAATTTTAAGCAAAATGTTCAAGAACCTATCTATACAGAGTTAATGAAATTAGATAGCTTTAGAGACAGTGGCTATAACTTAGATACCTTCTTAAATGATGATATATCTTTACCTACTGAAGAGAGAATTAGACGAGTAGAGGCTAAAGTAGGTAGTAGAAGTAGAGCTATCCAATTGTTAGCTATGACTTCTGGTAATATCCAAACAGCTAATGTACCAAGGCAGCACGTTAAAGCCAGTTTACTATACAGAACAAGTCCTAATGGTATTGAAGGTATAGCTGGTGAACTAAGCAGTTCTAACAGAGGTTTATACTCTATGTCATTAGTAGATAGTGACTTTGAAAGAGATATGACTAACAATGAGTTAGGTATGATGTTCTACTCAGAAGACTTTGCTAAGGGACTTAAAGTGACTAAGCAAAGTCCTTACTCTTTAGAAAGTAATGAGGTTACTGAAGAGTTACAGGAATACACTAAACATTACATTTCTATGAAGTCTGATTTGTCTACAAGAAGAGTAGGTCAACTTGAGTATAGTAATGTTAACAACAGAGCTGAGTGGGAAAAGGATGTAGATAGAAAGAAACTAGCAAACTTGTTTGATAGCTTAAATGAGATGAACAAGTCTACTGGTGGAGATGCTATGAAAATTAGCTATGACTATGATAGCAAAGGTCCTATTTCAATCTTAGTTGACTTAAACAATGGCTTAAAGTATAGGTTTACTGCATTACAAGGTGGAGTTAATAACCAAGGTTTTATCTATGAAATTAACAAGTCTAAAGTAATAGGTGAATCTGACTTTATTAACCAAAGTTCAGAAAGTATTAGAACTAGCTTTACTGATAATGGTAATCCTTTGTTTATAAAAGCAGGTGAGAGGTTAACTCTAACTCCTATACAAACTACTATGTCTATGATTAGTAGTATTAGTTTAGAGGCTTCTCAAATAAGGTTAATCAGAGCACCCTTAATAGAATACCAAACTCATTATGCTCCAGGTGCAGAAGGTAGTGATAATTTTGATGCTGGTATCTCAAGGTATTTGTTAGCTTTATCTGGTTATAGTGATAGAGGTGTTACTGATGTACTTAGCATTGACCAAGGTTCTATTATCAAAGGTGCATTAGAGAACTTACAACTAAGGATGCGTAATAGTGATGCTACCTTAGATAAAGTTAGACAGTTTGCTGGTATAGATATTAATAATGAAGATAGACAAGCTAAACTACAATATCTAACTGATTTGATTCAAGTCTTTGGTAGTGTAAATGCTAATGATAGAAGACTGCTAATTACTGGAGAAGGCTTAGATGGCAGACAGAGTTTAAAGAGATTTATGTCTTCTCTGTTTAGCAGCCATGAGTATGCTGATGTACTTTATGACTTTATCCAATCTCAAGGAGACCCATTATACCAGCAAGCTACAGCTAATTATGTTAAAGAAGTAAGTAGTAGAGTGTTTGACCCTTATCTTAACAGAACTCAGGTTAGTGTATATGGTTCTACTCAAGCATATAGACAAAGACCTCTTTATGGTGTTAATGAAAGAAGAACTGCCTTTGGTAGAGGAGTTAATAATGCTGCTCTTAGTAGTCTACAAGGTATGTTTAGATTAGGAGGCTATGCTTTAGCCGCTTCCCCCTTTGACCATAATGCTACTGCTGACTTTGGTACTGACTTTAAAAATGGTAGTCTGCTCTTTATTCAGATTACTGGTACTGGAGGTAGTAGAGAAAAGTCAGGTTTAGAATACTCTGGATATAATGAGTATGATAACTTGTTACCTTACTATCAGCATAAGAAGATAGGTACTGCTACAGGATTAGATATTATACAAGATGCTGGAGTAGGGTCTATTATAGATAAACAAAGTGTAACTGACTATAATAAGGCAATCGCCCACTTAGGACTTACTGTAGATTCAGATGACTTACTGCAAGGTAATGACAGGATGTTGCTCTTTAACTTTGATGTTAAAAAGAAAGCATCTCAGATACCCCAGCGTATTAAGAATGTTATTGGTAGTAGACCTACTATGGAACTTACTACTCAACTACAAGAATTAATAGAGTTAGGTAGCACCAAGTTTGCAGGTCAAGACATTAATAATATAGAAGCATTAAGGTCATCATACTTATCTAATCTTAGAAATAGAGTAGGAAATAAAGCTAACCTAATCACAGATATGTATGCTGTAGGTATAGAGTTTGGTGGACAGATTAGAGCTACCCTTAGTAATGATGTTGCAGAAGTTTTAGAATCTATTAGAGAAGATGTAAACACAGAGTTTGAAGGTGTAGATGAAGATACTAAAGCTGAAATATTAAGAGTTAGATTACTAAATGCAGACTTATCAGGGCATTCTATTAGAAGCTTTACAGGTAGTTCAAAAAGAACAGGAAACTCATTTGTACTATTCCAACTTAGTGGAGCTTACTCAGATTACTCATTCTTAAACCCTGAGTTTGGCAGCACTGATACCTTAGATGGGATGCGAACTGGGTTTGCTGATAGAGCGGTTAAAGGTCATCAAGCTAGTAAGTTAAGTAGTCAAAGGTTGTTAGGTGCAGAAGGTGACTTTAACTTAGCTGATGAACTGCTTATCAAATCAGGTAGCTATATTAAGAGAGATAAAGAGACAGGTTTATTTCATGTGTTCTCTTTTGATGAATCTCAGAATACTTATATTAGAGGGCAAGCTATCAGTTCTAGAAAAGAGTTTACTGTAGTTAGAAACCTGTTAGAAGCTGTTAAAGCAGAGCCTTCAATAGGTAGGTTAGGGGCAGTTAGTAATGCTGCTTCTTTTGAAGGAGAAATGGCTATAGAAATCCTTAGAGATGTAAGAATATTAGAAGGCGAAGTTACCTCTAATGAAATCAGAACTGAGATAGATTACATAAGAACTGGTAGAAGAGGTGGTAGTGCTAGACAGGAATCTCTATCAGGAGGACTAGCTAAGATGGTTCCTATTTACCTTTATGATGTAGACAATACTGAGAGAGGTAAAGGTTTACTCAGGCAAATGTTTGAACAATTTGAGAGAACATCAGGAAGAGTTGGTTCATTTGAAGGTGCAGGTAAACTAAGCTATAGTCAGTTTTATGGGGTAGTTAACCCAAGTAACCTTAAATCTTACTTCTATGAGCATGGTGCACAGATACTAATAGATAGTAAGAAGAAAGCTGCACTATTAGGTACTGACGGTAAAACATTAGCTGCTGCTTTAGTAATGTCATTTGGTACTAGTAGATTTGCTAGTGGAGATAGAAATGGAGTATTAACTCAGTTAGCTAAAGTTGCTGGGAAAGGTCAATTAGGTCAGTTTTATCAAGACCAATATTTACTAAGCTTTTTACAACATAAAGGAGATGTTACTAAAGTTGGTGAAGGGTTTATTAATAGCTTTGTTGATAAGAAAACTAAAACAGAAAGTATATCCAACCTTCAAGTTAGAGCATTAGAATACATTGGTTTAGATTTAATCAGAGATGCTCTAACTGGAGCAAATCCTAATGCAGCTAGTGAAATTCAAAAGAGAGTAACAGACTTGTTAACTGACACTACTGGGGTAGTAGGTAAAGAGTACCTTAATACAGGTAAAGATAGAGGTAGAGAGATGGCTATTATAGCTGCCTCTTTAGACTACTTTGTACAGTTAACTCAAGCACAGGCTCATGATATAGCAGTAGTAAATACTACTAAAGATAGGTCAGCTTATTTGTCTTTAGGAACTATTGGAGGCATGAGCTATGAAGAATTAATTGAGAGAGAAAATGAAGGATTAAATCAACTAGTCAACCAATTAGGTAGAAGGTCATATACAGTTGGTATGTGGATGAGTTTATCTGGCTCTCAAAGTAAAGTAGCTATATCTAGTAAACTAGAATCCTTTATTGAAACTCAACATACTATCTTTGAACCTTTCTACACTAACTTAACTAAGTTTCAGAAAGGTGGTTCATTAGACTCACTTAGACAACTAATGGCAGGTTTCTATGGAGCTATGGCTGGTACTCATACAGGTGAGTTTCTTAATGCTATGTCTGGATTACAGCAAATAAACTTACTTGATACTAGAAACCCTATCTTTGCTTCTAAAATGGTTGGTTACTATAATGACCCCTTTACTTCAGATGCAGAGTTTAAAGAGTACCAAAGAAATTATGAAATGTTTGGGGTGCTGCAATCTTTAGTAAGTAATGAGACAGGAGACACTATTAATGCAGCTTTACTAAAGAAAGTAATAGAAAAGTATAGAAAGAATGCTGATGGATTAGACCTAAATCCAGATACCTTAAATACTGAACTTAGTAACCTAATAGAAGCTGCTGAAAACAACCAATTAGGTAGAGTACAAGAAATCATTAATCAAGGTTATGAGTACAGTCTTTACCACTTTGAAAGAATGTATGCTGACTTTAGATTAAATCCTGATAAAGGAGATGCTAATGCAGGTCAAGCTATCTCTACAGGTTTACAAAGAAGTGCAGGAGCTAAAGGTAGGTTTGCATTCACTTTACCTGTAATGGAGTTTAATGATGATGGTAGTATTAAAGTTTATAAGAATAGTTTACAGAGAAGTTTCTCTCTAGCAGGTGAAGATTTAAAGATTATTGGTGAAAGCTTTGGTAACGTAGATGCTCCTATTCTTAAATCTCAAGCTATCTTATGGCAAGCATTCTCTCCTAATAGTGCAGTAAGCAGGTTATTAGATAGAATCAATGATGGTAAGTCTATTAGTGAAATAGATGTTAGTGTAGAAGATTATGAAGAAATTATGAGATTCTACATTACAGCTATTAATATGCCTGTTGAGATAACAGAGGCTGTAGGTGTCTATGGTAATAAAATACTAGGTAACAAAATAGGGTTTGCAGGAGGTACTACTACACCAGCAGCTTGGTTTATGGGAGGTACTCAAATGAGTATTCTACCTGAAACTATTATGGAGAGACATGGTGCTGGTAGTAGTAATAGGAGAGATGCTTATGATAAAGTGTTGCAGCAGATTAAAGGTATAGATGAAACTTCTCAAACTATTTCTAATATAAGTGAAGATAAAAGAAACTTACAAATACTCAAAAAGTATTATTCTAATAGATTTGTAGACGCTGCTGAAAGAACCCCTTTAATCCAGGAAACTAAATCTAAGCAATACTTAACATATCTTGCTAGAACTCTTAACAAAGGTATATCAGCAGCGTCTACTTCTGAACTTAATTCATTAATTGAAAAGAGTAAAGAGTTTCAAGAGAGATTAAGTTTAGCAGGTAATAATGAACTTGAGCTTAATAGAATTATTACTGAAATAGAAGGTGGAATTTCTAATGAATCTAAATACTCTATTGCTTACTACAGAAGAAGACTTCAGATTACTAATGTAGATGATAAAGAAAGGTTTGGAGTTAACTTAAATGAAGGTGGAGATCCCTTTGTTGACTTACTAGGTTTATATGAATTAAGAACTCTTAGGGCAGCAGCTATTAGTCAAGGAGGTACTTCTAGTAGGCTTAATGGTGAAGCTTTAGATAAAAGTCTAGAATTTGCTGAAACTATGAAGCACTTTTACTCTCCTTTTAGAGGATTAATGATAGGTTCTCAAGCTGATACTAATCTACCTAAAGTTACCCCTGAAGAAATGGCACTTGAAATGAGAAGAGGTGCTAGTAAGTTAGAGAAAGCATTAGGTCTTAACTTTGATTCCATTAGCGGGTTAGAAAAAACAGCAGGTAAAATTTACTTTGAGAAAGTAATAGGTAATATAGAAAACTTTGCTAAGGAAAGAATAGATGAGTTACAAAATAGATATAACTCAGAAGTTAATGGTGAGTTAGCTGAAGGTACTATAAAACGACTACAAAAAATGATAGCTGATGTCAAATCTTATGGTAATAGATTAAGTGACGACATGAGTGAATATGATGTTAGAGATATAGCTTTATTACTAACAGGTGAAGTTGAGAAGTACCATGCTGAAATTAACTTAGGTATTACTCAGTCAATGAGACCTTCTCCTATGGGAGGTTCTTACTTAGGTAGAGCAGTCTATGACACCTTTGGATTAGGAGATGTTAATAGATTAATGAGAAGCTGGGAGCTACCTATTAGCTTTACTCCAGGTGGACAAGAAGATGTAGACCACAGAAATAAGACTCTTCACTTGTTTAACCCTTATAGCTGGTTAGTCAGTCACCTTGGAGACTTTGATGGAGACATGATAACTAATATGTTCAGAACTACAAGTCAACTAGACTTGAGAGTGAGAACTTATGATGCTTCTATTGCTGCTGCTAAAGAAGAATTAATATTACTAGGAAATAAGATAAATGCTACAGTTCCAGATACAGAAGACTACACTAAGTTAATTAAAACTAAAAGTGATACTGAAGATAGAATAGTAAACCTTGAGAAACAGAAAGCTGAGTTTAGTAGACTATCTCAGCAAACTAAAGACAACACTACTTATAAAGAATATCAAATAGCTGCTGCTAAGTGGGTTGGCAACTACCTTAAAGTAGACTATAGAATGTTTCTAGATGAAAAACATGGTGGTTACAGATTAGAAAGTCAAGGTAATGTACCTCCAGAAGTATTGTTTACTTACACTGAACAAGGTAGAGGTTTGTTTGGTGGGATGGAAGCTATTGTTACTAAGTCAATGGATTTGTTTTATGACTTTAGAAAGTTAGCTGAGAATAAGTTGACTCTACAGACTTGGGGAGACGTACAGAATAGATTAGATAATCTTAATGATTCTGGTTTAAAAGAACTAATACAAAAAGGTAATTTACCAGATGAACTTAGGGATGAAATCATTAGATTAAGTAGTGACTTTGAAGGAGACACTTTAGGTAGAGATGCTGCAATAGCTGAATATGTAGCTAGGTTATACAGTAGCCAATCAGGTTTAGAAACCTTACAAAAATACAACTTAAAAGGTATTGATGGATCCGCTATGACCCCTGACATCTTCATGGCTATGGAGAATACTTTAGGTCAAGCAGGTTCAGTAGTGTTAGGTAAATCATACAACACAATGGTTGGTATGTTGTATACTGAGTCTCCTAACTTAGCTTTAAGTTATGCTTTACTAAATGACCCCGATGAGAAACTCCAAACTATTGTCAGGGAAGCTTATGGTGGTGGAGATATAGGTTTAGCTAAGTACAATGAACTAAAAGATGCTGCACAGCATAGCTTCCTTAAATCTCAGCAGATGGGTGAGTTTCTACAAGCTACTCAACAGATACTTAGAGATAGTATTAAGCCTAAAGATGCTGCTTTGTTTATTAAAGAGTTAGAAGAAGCTTTATTGAAGTATAGAAGTATAGAGGATGCTGATAAGAAACAGGAAGCTTACACTGAAATAGTTAACAAGTTTGGTCCAGGTAAAGGTTTAAAAGCTCTTATTCAAATGGAGTCTTTAGTACAAGATTTAACTATACTTAATAATCAAATTAAAGATGACAATAAAGACCTACAATTACAGAAAACTTTAGAGAAGTATGAGTTAACTGATACTAAGAAAGAAGAGTTATTAAAGAGGCTAGGTTATGATGAAACTACTGGTGATTATGATGTTTTCAGAGAAAGAGATGCTCAAGGTAATGTAATTGGCAGAGGATTCAATCAAAACATAGCTGCTGCTCAACTCACTAAAGAGTACATAGTAGCAGCTTACAAGACTAAACAAGATATGGTATCTGTGGTCTCTGACTTTGCTTACAGTAAAGGGCTAAATGATGGAGACTCTACAGGTAGAAGTATGTTGTCTTCTTTTAGAGAAAACTTTAGTAAGTTTGATTCTACAGAGCAAGCTAGAATTACTAAGTTAGTACAAGCAGCAGATTCTTATTTTACTGGAGGTGCAGACTTAGTTGGGTTAGCTGATGCTGAAAGTCAAGCCTTTATTGAAGCTTTGATAGATAGAGAGAACCAGCATAGGTCTTCTTATGTTGATGAAGAAGGTAAGTTTGATAGAAAAAAAGCTAAAAAATGGTCTTGGACAACAGAAGACTATGAAGGTAAAACTGCTCAACAAGAAGAAGATTATTATAAGAAACTATATGAAGCTCACGTTTATGCAACTACCTCTGATGCCTTTGGTAAGACTGTAGGTGACAATGGTGAAATGTTTATTAGGTTTGCTCAGTTTAACCAAGCTAGAAGAGATGTATATAGTGATAACCATTGGAGAGATACTGCTACTGGATTTGATATATTAAGTGACCCTCTAGCTATGGCTGAGATGTTAGGTATGGTATCAGGTAAGGTTACTCCTGAGTTCATAGGTAAAGCTATGAGAGTAGTAACTAATGCTGTTAGACAAAAAACTGGTGAAGCTAATCCTAGTTTAGAATCTATTACTAATGTAATCTTACAGGGTACTAGCATGAGTGAGACTCCTGAAGATAGAAAGATGAAGGAGATGTTTGCTTTTGTTCAGTCTAAAGATAAGAGTGCTACAGAGCTATTAATGCAGACTGTAGAGAGCATGGCTTTAGGTAATATGTCTGCTACTGCTAAGGAGTTCATACAAAGAGGGCAGTTTGATAACCAAGAAAACTTAACTCAAGCAGTCTTAAAAGAACACTTCTCTAAGATGGGATTTGATGCAGATGAATCTAATCTATTAGCTAACAGAGCTACTATGAGAGTTACTCAAGGTGCAGTAGCCCAAGTAGAAGCTAAGAAGATGATGGACAGAAACCAAATGGTTAATGTAATAGGTAGTCTTGGTAAAGATGCTGATGTGAAGGCTCAATCATTTATCTTTCCTGCATTAGGTCTCATAGGAGCAGCATTAGCTAGTGGTGACTTATCTCCAGAAGCCTTCCAAGTGGCAGCAGGTACAGCACTAACCAACTTAAGTTATGTAAGGTGGAATAACCTTGAAAGTAATTTCAAAGGTACTGCTATGAATATGATTGGAGGTGGTGCTTTCAAGATGAGGTTAGCTCTACAAGAAAATGAAGGGGATGCAGGTAAAGCTATAGTCACTATGGCTACTAGAGAGTTAATAATGGGCAGTACAGCAGCTATAGTTAACAAATACGGCAGTGAGTATATTAATAAAGCTTTAGGGGGAATTAAGACTTTAGACTTTGATAGGTTTGAGTCTGCTAGAAATGTGGCTACCTCTACTATAACAGCAGTGGCATCTACTCTATTAGGTATGATGTTAGGTAATGGAGTGTTAGCCGCTGGAAAAATTATTAATAATGAGATTAATGAATCTGAACAAATAGTTAGTAAGATTAACCAAAGTATTCAACAAAGAGTATTCAATCAAGCTGCTGTTGAAGAGGAAGAAGAGTTAGCAGTTGAAGGGGATGGTGAATTCTTAGAATACAAAACTGTACATAACTGGGGAGAAGAAACTGATGTGGATTACACTACAGAAGAGTGGAGTATTAATGAAGAATTTAATTATGCTTTCAATAACACTCCTGTAGGTATGTACGCATTTGAACTTACTTAACTTCTTTCATGTAGTCTAATAATAACTTCAAAGGAACTGTATTAAGAACTGCTTTTAGGGTAACAGAAGCAGTTTGCTCATGAGAGCCCTTAATGAACTCACCATCTTGGTTATACAAGTTAAAAAAGCAATCTATAGGATGTTGTTTGTATTCACTAGGAATAGTAAGCTCATTATCAAAGTGAAGATATTGAGTAGCTGGAGTAATAGCAGAATACAGTATTACATTAGGAAGAATAGTAATATGATAAGTCAAAGTAAAGTTATCTAGCATTAACCCTCCAAGTGTTCTACTGTATGTGATGTAAAGTTAAAGTTAGTAATATCAAGTGATATAAGAATTTCTATTATCTGTCCAATAGCTTCTACAATATCAAACTTATTACCTTCTAATGATAGTGAAATAGAAGTAGGAAACATATCTTTAATAGTGCAGTCTACATAGTCCAAATCTTTCTCTACTAAAAGAGGAAACTCATCTAGAATATCTATAAAAGCTTCCTCTGGATTACTAATAGTTATGTAAGCAGTCTGATTATAATTTTCATCTAAATACATTTTTATATATATCTCAACCTCTTAAGAAAGTGTCCAATAGTAGTGTAAATAGTTCTTAACATAATAATAAAGCTTCTATCTACACCTTGGAATAGTCTTTTAGAAAGCTGCCTGGAAAATGTATGCAAATGATATGTGTTATCTAGATAATAGTAGTCAAGTAAGTATTCTAAGACTTGTTGTTCAGTCAGATTTTTATCTTTAGTAAGTTGAATTAATCTATTTTTATAGTAAGGAGATAATGTAGATTGAATAGTTAAGTTTAATTCCTCTTCTGGTATTAAATATTCTTTGTCTTCTATAGTTACAACCATTGTGGGGTAGCAGTCCTCTCAGCTAGTTCAATATTAGGTAATTGGCCATAATTAGTATTCCAGAAGTTATCAGGTAGGTTAGCTAACCCAGGAGGTTTTAACCTATTTTGATAAGGAGTATTGTAAGGGTGAACTAAAGTTAGAGGCTCCTGTTGGTTAAAAAGGTTAGCAGGCACATAAGTTCTGTAAGCATACTCCCCATAGAAATTAACTGTAAGCTCTGTATGAGAATTAAGTGTAATATCTTTAAATGTAATCTCAAGGTAGGGTTTAGTTAAAAGAACAAAGTCTTTGTTAACTAATTCTCCAATATCAGAATCAGTGGATTTGAGTCTTACTTCTACAGGGTCAACTACCTGAATAGTAGCTCCTAATGCTTGTCCTACATTAATAAGTAAAGTGTAGTTTTCAGGTAGAGGCTCATACTCAACTAAGCTACTTTCACTATCTGTAGTGCTAGGTCTAGTCCAAGTAAGTGTATTAGTAATCTTATGTTTGTAAATAACCTCTTGTCTAAACTTAGTTTCTTGTTTAGTCCACTCATTGAAAGGTAAAGTGTACTTGTAGTGAGAAGAATAGCTAGTCTCTTGAAAGTAAGAAATAATAGTGTAATAGAAATCAGCTTCCCATTGGGGGTCATAAGCACCTAACTCTATCTTTACTAACTTAGCTTCATTGTAGGGAAAAGAAAGTAATGAGTAGTTGCGGCTGACTATATTACCATTAGTATCTACTTGCTGAGTAGCTATCTCCCATGAGTCACCCCATTGTTCATAGAATTGAGTAAGAGTAGCTGTAGTAGTCTCTTCAGGTAAGTTAAGTTGAAAGTTATCTAATGGGTTATTTTTAATAGTTGGAATCATATAAATATTAGCTACCAATAAACACAGTTGAGGAACATTGAACTATCACTCCACAGATAACTTTAGATTTCAGATGTGCAGCAGGCCTACCATCTACAAATACTGATGAGGAACCTGATATGCAGACTCCGGGTACAGACTTATCACCTAGTCTAACTTGCCCTCTACCATCTACAAATGAACTAAGTGAGGAAGTAAAGAAAGGTCCACTTGATCTAAAAGGACAAGTCTTAACTACAAAGTCTCCTCTTCTAATTGCTCCAAGCATATATTATTTTTTATCTAAATTGTGAGTATGATTAAATTCTTCATAAGGTATTTTATTTATATTACCTAAATCAGAAATCATAATATTCTTAATTTCTCTATCAGTACAATTCTGAAAGATATATTTACCATTAACTATACAGTTTCTAGATGCAGCTAACTTAATATCTCCTTCTTTAGTAAATGTGAGCTGGCTGCCATTTAAAGTTAGTGTAATGTCTGTTGGAGTAAATAGTGATTTAATATAAGTGTATAGTAATTTAATCATTACATTAAGTAACCTCTATACAATTGTTCTAATCTTTCTAAATAAAGTAAGTGAGCATCTTTCATCATTACTCTATAAATAGAATGATCAACTGAAACATAATCTTCTGTATTAATAAGTAGTCTTTCTAATTCTACTCTAATTTTAAAAATAAAATGGGATAGCATAGGAACATTATCATACAATCCATAATAATAAGTATCACTAGCTTTACTTGTAGATGAATTAAAACTCTTATAAGTTAAACAAGAAGGAAATGTATCTATTTTAGATAACTGATTTAAATTATCTACTGTCCAACATAAGTTATAAATATATTCTTCTAAAGTTTCTGCTTTAATAACAAAGAACTTTTCTAATTTAAGTGTATACATAATTGCTTTATGAAATATAAGTATCCTAGAACCCCTCACTTACCTTTTAGTCCTGGTGCTACTTCAGATGACATCTTTAGTACAACTAACTTTAAAGGTAGGGAGATAGTTATTACTGAAAAGATGGATGGTGAAAACACTAGTCTTTATTCTAATTACTACCATGCTAGAAGTATTGATAGTAAGCATAATGAGTCTCAATCTTGGTTAAAGAACTATCACTCTCAGATAGCTTATAAGATTCCTCAAAACTGGAGGTTATGTGGAGAGAATCTTTATACAGTCCACTCACTTTCTTATACTAACTTAAAGAGCTATTTCTTACTATTTAGTATATGGGAAGAAGAACTATGTTTAAGTTGGCAGGATACTGTAGACTTTGCTAGTGAATTGGAAGTAATTTTAGTTCCTGTACTTTACCAAGGTGAGTATAGTGAAAAGCTAGTTAAAGAGTTAGTGGCTAGTTTAGATTTGACTAAACAAGAAGGAATTGTAATTAGAATAGCTGACAGTTTTAAGTATAGTGAATTTAGTAACTCAGTAGCTAAATGGGTTAGAAAGAATCATGTAACTACTGCTAATCACTGGAAACAAAGTAAGCTAGAACTAAACACTCTCTGAGACCTCAACTATTTCATCTATGTCTACTTCTACTTGATTCTTACCGTCATTGCTATAAGTTTCTACAAGTAAGTCTTTTAGAGTTTGGTAAGCTTTAGAAGTAAGTAATAACTTATTAGGGTCTTTGGGATGGAATTTAAAGTCATTAAAGGTAGGGTTAGCTGTTAACTTATCTTTAGGTTGGTTGCTAACTAGAAGGTAATATAAGTCATCTGCTGTTAACATAGGTGTCATAATAGCTCCATCTTCTTCAATAGTTAGAGAGTTGAGCCATTCATAATGGTTAGGATACTTATCAAACAAAGTACCAATCACTTCATCCATTATTAACTCTACTATAGCTGGAGAATATATCTCAAGAAGGTGTTCTTGATAGTCTATTAAAGCATACTTATCTTCATTTCTACATACTTCTATGAGGTAGTTTTTAGCAGCATTAAACAGTCTTGTGTTAAATAGTTTTGTTTTACTCATATCACCTTTGTCCTAAGTAGTATATCTACTATTCAATTGTCTACATACTAGTCTACCAGTATATGTAACCAATGTGTATTATTAAGATAGGATGTTTACCATGTATTAAATTATGAAATCATTAATTAGTTTAGTTTTGTCAGGTTTGTTAGTTGTTAGTAGTGGTGGTGAGGCGATCGCTAACAGTAGAAAGAAACCTCTATGCAGCTACCCTATAGAGTCTAACTCTGATACTAATAAAGTGTATAGATATCCTAAGTTTGGTATTTCTATGGTAATGCCAGATAACTTAGTCTCTATGCTGCTTCAGGATGGTAGTATTGATATCATTGATAGGGGAACTTATAAGCTACTTCAATGTCCTAGAAGTGAAAGGATAGGTAGGGGTGCACCTGGTACTAGAATTAGCTGGGCTGATGATACTACCTATCACTACTCTACTAACATAAAAGAGAATGTAGACTTATATATAAGAAAGGAGGGTGGAGAATACCCTACTTACTTAGTTATCCTCAGATTGGTTAATAAGAAAGGTCAGCTTATAGATATTAATATCTATGATGAAGGTCCTATAGATAGCAATAATGTAAAAGGATTTATTAAGGACTACATTAAGTTGGGTAGATCAATAGAGTTTATAGACTAAGAAAGGTTAGTATACATTGCTGAGTGGTAGTGTATACTAAAGAAAGTATAAGTTATTAATTTATGATAAAACAAGTAACTTTAACTAGAAAACAGTATGACTTTGCTTCAAAAGAGTATACTAACTTAGAAGACATAAGTGACTGCTCTATTAAATTCTATAAAGATAATGAGGGCATAAGGGGTGCTGACTTAAAAGTACCTGTCACTACTCTTTTGAGAGAAGATATTAAAGAATATAAATTAGGTTACTTAAGGCTTCTTGGTAGTGTAGATAAGTTTAGCTTTAGTTGTACTATAGAAGATACTTATTATCTTTTTAGAAGGGGTTTACTAGAAAGTATAGAAGATAATACAGCTCTCTCTGACAAGAGAGATTCTTTAGCTAACTTCTTTTTTATTGATGACAGAATAACAATAATATAATGAATAAACCTTACTGTAGTAAAAGATATGGAGGAGGGTATTTGAGATATGGTTGAGAGAAAGTGTTAGGTGGAGAGTTGGGTTTACTATATCTTTGAGAATACCAGTTTTTGTGATTCATAAGGTACTTATATTAATAAAGTATAAATTTATTCAGGAGGTATCTTAGGAAAAGGATGAGAGGACTAAAAAGTATATAGGGTAAGGGTTCTAGCTATTTATTGAATAACCTATATCTCTTACTTCATATTATCTTCCTCTTATTAGTCTCCTTACCTATAGTCCTCTCATACCTGTCCTCTTAGTCCTAGCTCCCTCATCTCAGTCTCCTATAAGTCAGTTAGCGCAAAACAGCCATTTCAAGACTTAACAGAAATCCTTTAACTCTAACTTGGTATACTTTAACCCTGAAGATTCTCTAGCATAATCAATAGCTAATAACAAACTTTGTTATCCTGTATCACCCCACTTAATAGTGAAAAGGTATGATACAGGATCTTTCTTATTTAGCTGGGTACTGTAGTTAACTTCTAGCCCCTTAACTCTAATCTTAAGCCTAGTAGAAGGAGTCTTAACTTTAAATCTTGTATCATACCTTTTCACTATTAAGTGGGGTGATACAGTTAACTCTTTATTAGGCTCTTCAACCTCAGAGCATTCACTTACAGCAGCCTCTTCTAGAGGACTAACAGAAGTTAAGCCATTAAGAGTTAGTAAATCCTTATGTTTACTAATAGAGTTAATAGAAACCCCAGCTTCTTTAGCTAACAATCTATAAGTTACTTTTACTCCAGATTCTTTTAAGTTAACTAAAGCTTCAGCTATCTTAGCTCTAATCTCCTTTAACTTAATTAAATTCTTATTCTCTTCTTCAGTCTTTTTAACATAAGTTTTCTGATTGAGTGAACCTAAAGGTCTATATTTCTTCCAAGCACACCTAGCCCACTCTGTACATCTCTTTACTATTTCCTTTTGATGGTTACAAAATTGTTGATATCCAGGTAGAGTAGTAGCTGTTTCAATTACCATAGAAGCCAACTCTTCAACTGAACTAGCTTTAGTAAATATTCTATGTAATGCAGCTATATCTCCTAAAATATCATTAGTCTGGGATTTAGCAGTCCAACCTTCCTTTAATGTGGCTTGAAGGTTGTTATACCAATTAGTTGACTTTTGACCTTTAGCTGTAAACCCACTTTTATTATTAAATTGATTATTACTTAACTTCCTGCTTTTAAACCAACTTCTAGCCTCTTCACTATAAGATTCAAACAAGTCAGCATCATTTGAGTTAGCTGCTTCTTCCCAGTCTAATAAGAACCAATTTAGCTCATCTTTATTAGACTCAAATCCTGCTTGAAGAGGAAGTCTATGAGAGTTATATTTACTATTCCAACTTTTAGTATTAGGGAATATCTCTAGCTGTCCTTTAGCAATCTCAAATCCAGCAGTAGTCAAAGCTTGAGTCAGCACTACAGCCACAGTCCAAGTAGATATCTCTTTATTAAAAGGTATATACCCATGCCATCCTTCAGAACCAGAAGACTTATACCAATTAACTTGATTAATACCTACTTTAGTTAAAGCATCTTCAACTTTAATAATCTGATAATGAGGGTGATACTGAGAATCTACATCTATGTCTATAAGAGCATATTTAGTATTTTTACCAAAAGTAACTCCTACAAACTTATTAGGATTCCTCCAATTGATAATTAACTCTTCATTTGTTAAATACTTTTGAGCAGTAATCCAGCTAACTCTTGTGCCATCTAAACTACCCACTCCTATGATAGGGTCATATCTATAAGGGAATAGCTCAGTAAACTTATCTTGTAAAGTAGGAGTGTAGATTTGCTTAAATAGTTCTGTTAATTCTCTTTCCTGAAGTTGAATACTCATGTTATAATATCTCTAGTGTTATAATAGTTATAATTAGTTTATAGGCATAAGAGGAGAGGTAACAGTCTCCTCTATTTTAATATCTAACTTTAGGTTTAGTGATGGCTTCATAAGGGGGCATACCATTTTCAATTCTCTTCATTACTGTAATGTATTTTACTTCACAATTAAGTTTCTTCATAGCTTGAGGGATGGTATACTCAATTTCATCAATAACTATAGTTGTTCTTTTCTTAATTGGTTTAGCTTGTTCAAAAGCTTCCTCTTCACTTAAACCTCTATCTCTAAGTCTGTAGTAATTATCTAATGATTTACCTGCTTCTTTTACTCTCTTTACTGTAGACATATTCATAGTTATTCTTTTAGTTAAAATAATTATATATAACTATTATAGCAGAAAGTAAGCAACTATAAAATACTATATAAGCTTTAATTTTCAGATTTTATTACTGGCTATTTTTCAGATTGCTTAATTTAGTTTTCTATATGTTTAGTTGACTTTTAATTAGTGAAGTAGATATAGGAAGCTTTGTATTTAAGGTGTTTTATTATAGTTGGTTTTAACTACGTATCTTTAATATTTAGATTGCTGAGTTGAGTTAGCTTTATGTTAGATTATACAATCTCTTCCCAATGTTTACCTCTAGCTATTCTTTTAACATAAGAATAGTCTATACCAAATTCTTTAGATAACTTTCTAAGACTGCCTCCATTCTTTTTAGTATCTCTAATTAACTTAACTTTTTCCTCTGTTAATATAGTTTTTCTCATGTTTCTACATTGCTGTTTAGGAGTAGCCCATCTAATATTTCCAGGTTCATAATTACCATCATTATTGATTCTATCTAAAGAATAAGGTTTTCCTGGAAATAAACCAATGGTACTTTTTAGGTAATTGTAAAAGTTTAAGAAATCTTCTTTCCAATCTTTAGACATAGTTATACCTCTTGCTCCATAATTATGATAATTAGGATCTTTAGAGTTAAAGCATCTTATTTTTATACCTTTCCATATTTTCCATTCTGGAGTAGAACATAGCCCATGCTTAAATTGTTTACTTTTTGCTGCTTGTTTTTTTGTTAAACCTTTATGAGTGGGTATATTATTGTATTTAATAATTTTAGAAATTAACTTATAGTTTACCTTGTATTCTCTAGCTAACTCAAAGATACTTATTTCATTTTTAAACTTTTCTATTATTTCTTCAACTTTACCTTGTACATTAATATGTTTAGGTAAGTTAATATTTAAATCAATATTATTTTGAATACAGATATTTCTCAAAAACTTATCAGATATATTTAACTTTTTTGCTATCTCTTTAGAAGAGTAACATTGCTGTCTTAATTTAAATATTTGAGAAATATCTATATTAGTTTCTTTTTTTGTAGGAGGATTTCTTTTCTTTTTTGGAATGTTAAATTCTTTTAATAAAGCATTTACTCTATAGTCTGCTACCTTAAATTTACTAGATATTTCCGTTATACTTAACTTTGTATTCAAATATAAATCTAAAATTTCAGCTTTTTCATCTTCAGTAAATTCTTTTTTAGGTCTACCTTGTTTGTTAATCATAATACTTACCTTATTAATATACCTATATTTTAGCTTTCTTATAACTCAAAAACACTAAAAATTGCTGTATATTATGGGGATCTTTTACTTAATATATAGACTATAACCCCTCCCCCTGGTACTAGCTGATTCAAAATAACTATATGTCCGTTGGCAATTAAGCCAACCTTTTTTTATTTTCTTTTTGTGTTGTTAGGGTTAACAGCCCAAGGAGAAAAAACATGTCTACAGTAATATTTATTGTTTCCCAAAATCACATAAAACACTTTCTCTCCGAAAGGAAAAAAGGTGTTGTGGTCAAGGCTACCAATGTAGCCACCCAGGAGACTGGGTGGCTGTACATTGGCCATAATACCCATTGGAGGAACCATAAAAAATATCTGAAAGACAAGATAACATGGTCATTGTCATGTTATTGCTTAGAAAAAGAATTATCTCCTTTCTCAGGAGGTAATTCTTTTGAAATGGTAAAAACAACCTTTTTGCCTAATAATGGGTTACTAATAGCCCATAAAGTGAAAAGAAAATTACCTCAACCACCACCTATTACTCCTAACACAGACTCCTCTATTGAGGGTCTAGCAAATCTGGAAGAAATTCCAGAAGAAGATAAAATAGGTTCTCCTATTGAAGATACATCTTTATTCCAGTCTTTAGACTGGACTAGAGTTAGACAATTAAATTATGGATGTGTCAGAGGGAGATACTATTCAGAAAATAGATATTTTATACAAGGGAGTAATGGCGTTATAGAAGTCACCTCTTCCTTCTATAATAGATAAAAGAAAAGGCAGCCTAACAAGCTGCCTTTTTTAATCTTCTGTTTATGTTTAGTTAACTCAACAGGAGAATTAACATGGTTATCACACCTTCTCAAGCTGCAAATAAAGTCCTCAGTTTCTTGCAACATAATAAGTTAGAGATCCCAGACACTTGGTACTGGGATCATGATTTATTTCATGTCCTAGGAGAGTTTGATATCTCTCCTACAGGAGAGCTCTCTGTCTATTGCCTGATGGCAATGGCTAGTAATGAAGATTATTCCTATACTACTCTTGAAAGAGAGTGGGAGGTTAATAGAGAATTATTTTTAATGCGGGATTATCCTGAATTTAATTTCTCTTTGTATGAAGAGATAGTTCAAAAATGTAGGAGTAAAATACCTATTATTGAAGAAATAATCCTTCAAGATAATTGGTATGATTCTTTTGTTGAAGCTTATAATAAGCTTGTTAATAAATAATTAAATTAGAGGAGGCTTAATGCTTCCTCTTTTTTAATGTAGTCTATCATTACAGGAGGTTTACATGGAAGACTATGATGATTTGTTTACTAATGAGTTATCTTCTGAAGAGTTAGATAAACAAGTGTACATACTTGTGAAAGAAGAGTTCAATTCTCTTAGATAACTGTACAGTATGGGAGACTAATAATCTCCCTATTTTTAATTCTCTTGAACAGGCTGACTACAGCCATCTAATTGTTTAGGAGAAAAACATCATGACCCGTGCACAAAGAGCTCAACAAATTTTTAATAAATATTCAAAAAAAGTTCAAATCTCTGTACGTAAACAGTTTGAATTAAGACTAGAGCTCAATAAGCCTGTAACAAAAGAATGTATAGAAGATTCTCTATTCTTTGCTTTTGTCTTCTATGATGAAAAATGGGAATTTTCTAAAGAAAAGTACCAACTATTAGAAGAACTGTTAACACTCTTCTTCTAAATTGTAAATTTAATAAACTAAACTTACTCTATCTGGTGAAAGCAGGCGTACATTCCTGTGAAAGAAAGGTTCAATTCCTTTAGTAAGTTATTAAGAGGAGTCTATTAAGGCTCCCTTATTTTTCTTGTGCAAATTAGTTTACAGCACAAGGAGAACAATATCATGCCTAACCTGTATTATGCAGAAACCTCTATCAGTGGAAACATTGTTAGAATTTTTGTAGATACCTCTCATGAGGTGAGCTATACAATAAACCATAGCTTTGAAAAAGTGGAAAATTTAAATTGCAAAATAGCAGTTACTAAGTGGCTGCTAAAACAATTCAAACTTATCAAAGAACAATTTCTATACCTAAAAGCTGT